>Ga0187857_10001363_pt1 | contig 25330 bp, 16 predicted proteins | sample June2016WEW_8_10_FD_132984 | JGI IMG/M metagenome (GOLD analysis project Ga0187857, IMG submission 132984) | Peatland microbial communities from SPRUCE experiment site at the Marcell Experimental Forest, Minnesota, USA - June2016WEW_8_100 | ecosystem: Environmental > Terrestrial > Soil >... | reverse complement strand
GGCCCGGTTTTTCCGGCTGCGGAACTAAGCAGTGTGTTTTGCAGCACGGCGAAGCCGCAACTGAAGCGTGGAGCCTGTGGAGCGTGGAGCGTGGGGCAAGGGACGCTGGCGGCTGGGTGGGGGCCGGCAGGCGGGTTCGGAGCGGCAATGAAAACGCAGAGACGGGAAGATCGCGGAGAAGACAAGAATGACGACATTATGAGACAAGGGCTTCTGAGGTTCGATGTTGCAGCGGATTTCGAGGCGATGAGCCGGCGCGCTGCCGCGCTGATCGAATCGGAGGTCCGCCGCCAACCGAATCTGCTGTTGTGCGCCGCCGCCGGCTCCAGCCCTGCCCGGACCTACGAACTGCTGGGCGAACGGGCCGCCCAGGACAGCGCCCTGTTCAGTCAGTTGCGAGTCATCAAGGTTGATGAGTGGGGCGGGCTGGGCCTGGCGGACCCTGCCACGTGCGAGAGCGACTTGAGAAGGCGCCTCCTGGCCCCGTTGCGGATTGCCCCGGACCGCTATCAAGGCTTCGAGAGCCATCCCTCAGACCCGCCGTTGGAATGCGAGCGGGTCTCTCAGTGGCTGGCCTGCAACGGGCCGATTGACCTCTGCGTTCTGGGCGTCGGCGTCAATGGACACATCGCCATGAACGAGCCGGCCCAGGCGCTGTGTCCCGGACCCCATCTGGCCGAGTTAACGCCCGGTTCGCTGGAGCATCCGATGCTCGCCGCCTCGAATGCCAAACCGGCCTACGGGCTCACCCTCGGGATGGCCAACATCCTCCAATCCAGGACAATTCTCCTGCTGGCCAGTGGAAAGCGCAAACGCGCTGTCCTGGAGCGTCTGCGCCGGCCGCAAGTCACTCCCCAGTTTCCCGTCTCGTTTCTATGGCTGCACCCGAACGCAACGGTGCTCTGCGATCGGGGGGCGCAGGGGACGTGAGCGGGAAAGGAATCATGAACACGAAAGGACGAGTTAAAGTTGGCATTATCGGGTCGCAATTCGAGGCGGACATCCATGCCGAGTCGTTTCGGATTTTCCCCGACGAGGCCGAAGTGGTGGCCGTGGCGTCGCCCACGCCGGGCAACGCGCAGCGGTTTGGACGCAAGCACGGCATCGCGCGCATCTTCACCGATTACCGCCAGATGCTCGCGGAGCGGGACATCGAGATGGTCACCATCGCCGCTCCCAATGCCCTGCACGCGCAGATGACGGTGGATGCCGCCAATGCCGGCAAGCATGTGGTCTGCGAGAAGCCGTTGTGCATGACGCTGGAAGAGGCGGACCTCATGATCGAGACCTGCCGTCGCCAGGGCGTCCTGCTGCTCTACGCGGAGGAGCTCTACTTCACTCCCAAATATGTCAAGGCCAAGCAGATGGCCGACGAAGGGGCCTTTGGGAAGGTCTATTTAGTCAAGCAGACCGAGAAGCATTTTGGCCCGCACGCGCCCTGGTTTTGGGATGTCCAGCGCTCCGGCGGCGGGGTGTTCATGGACATGGGTTGCCACGGCATCGCCTTTTGCTGGTGGTTCCTGGGCCGGCCCCCCATCAAGCACGTCCTCTGCCACATGGGAACTTACGTCCATGGGGACAAGACCCAGGGCGAGGACGATTGTGTTTGCATCATCGAGTTCGAGAACGGCGCCAAGGGCATTATCGAGGATAGCTGGGCGCGGCGCGGCGGCATGGATGACCGCATCGAGGTCTATGGCGACGGCGGGGTCACTTACGCGGACTTGCACCGGGGCAACGCCCTGCCCACCTACAGCGAATACGGCTACGGCTACGCCGTTGAAAAGGCCCCTACTACCAAAGGCTGGAGCTGGCCGGTTTTCGAGGAACTCTGGAACTACGGTTTCCCGCAGGAGATGCGTCACTTTGCCCGCTGCGCGCGCGGCAAAGAGGAGCCTCAGGCAACGGGCCAGGACGGGCGCCTGGTGCAGGAAGTCCTCTATGCCGGCTACCAGTCGGCCGGCCTGGGCGCGCGGGTGGCCCTGCCCTTCCGGCCCAAGGGTGTCCGGCGTCCGATAGACCTCTGGCGCAGCCCGGCAGGGCGGACGTGAGGGGCGAAGGACGGCTCCGAAGCTTCGTCGCCGCCTTTGTCGCCACCTTTGTCGAAAAACACCCAATGCGACAAAGTTCACGACAGAGGATGCGACAAAGGATGCGACCAAGCTTTCATTTCAGCGAGTTTTTCGGACAGGCTCCGATGGATCCTCCCACTGTCTGCTCCGAGGCCAGGCGCCTGCCGCTGGCCCGCGTCACGGCATGGTGAGGCGATAGAAGCGGCCGGGGTAATTCGTCCAATCGGGATCGCTGAAATAGGAAGAGCCGCCGACGAGAGTGTTCGTGCCCAGCGGATACCAGGTGGCGTTGGCCAGGTTCGTGCTGGCCTCTACCACGACAACCAGGTTGCTGCTGCCGGTGATGGTGAACCCAAATTGACTATTCCGCACGCCAAAGCTCAAGCCGCCGATCTGCACCTGAGGGTCCCACAAAACCACCAGGTAACCGGCCGTGGGGCCCCACCCGGTGGTCCCCGGCAAGTAATAGATGGTCGCGCTGCTGACGTCGGCGAACAGGTAATAGAGGTCGGGCGGAAGGCGTGGGGCGTTACCGTGGAAGTAAACTCCCATCAGCGTGGGGCAGTCATAGAACGCATAGTCGCCGACGCTGGTAACGCTGCTAGGAATCGTAATGTCGGTCAAGTTGGTGCATCCGGCGAACGCACCGGGCCCGATGTTGGCGACGCTGCTGGGGATCGCTAGACCGGTCAGGCCGCACCCCGAGAACGCAGCCTCGCCGATGCTGGCGACGCTGCCGGGGAGCGTGGCGCCGGCCAGGCTGGAGCAGCCCATGAAGGCACCGTATCCGAGGTTGGTGACGCCGTTGGGGATCGTTACGCCGGCCAGGCTGCTGCAGTCGCGAAACACACTGCCCCCGATGCTGGTGACGTTTGTACTAATGGTGACGCTGGTCAGGCCGCTGCAGGCCGCGAACGCATAGTCCACAATGCTGGTGACGGTATTGGGGATCGTATAGCCTCCGGCTTTCCCCTCCGGGTATGCGATGAGCGTGGCCTGGCTCTTGTCGAACAGTGCGCCAGCCACACTACTGTAGGCGGGGCTGCGCACATCCACCGTTATGCCTGTAAGGCTAGCGCAGTAACCGAACGCCCTATACCCGACGCGGGTGACGCCTTCGGGGATCCTGACGCTGGTCAGGCCCCTGCAGGCCAGGAACGCATAGTCCACAATGCTGGTGACGGTATTGGGGATCGGGTAGCCTCCGGTTTTCCCCTCCGGGTATGCGATGAGCGTGGCCTGGCTCTTGTCGAACAAGACCCCGGCAACACTGCTGTAGGCGGGATTGAGCACATCCACCGTTATCGTGCTTAGGCCGCTGCACCCCTGGAACGTATCACTCCCGATATTGGTGACGCTGCCGGAGAGCGTGACGCCGGTCAGGTTGGTACAGCCATAGAACGCAAGGTCCCCTATGCTCGTGACGCTGTCGCCGACCATGACGTTGGTCAGGCCGGAGCAAAACAGGAACGCACCCCACCCGATATTGGTGACGTTGTCGGGGATCGTCACGCTGGCCAAGCTACCGCACCCCGAGAACGCATAGTCCCCAATGCTGGTGACCGGCAGGCCATTGGTCATGCTGGGGATGGTCACCGACCCGCCAGGGCCGTCGTATCCTGTGATGGTGATCGCGCCGTTATCGGCCGTGAAAATTAGTTGGGCCTGCACCAAGGCAGGCAAGGTTAACAGCAGCAGTGGCAGTAGCCCGCAGGCGGCTCTCAAACGTCTGGTCCTTCTGTCGTGGCGGCTTGTCCTGGCAATGGCGTTCATATTTCTTAGCAATTAACGGTCTTTCTGATTCGCCTTTAGCTCAGGGCAATGTCGTTCCTTCGGCGACGGTTCTGGCCACATGGTATCAGGCGCATCGAGGGTGTCGACCGCCAATTTCGGCTACTGGGATGCAAACGTCTCCTTTCGTAACCGTTCGGGTGTTGGGCAGACCTGCACGCTTACCCCATGCGTTGGCACCAATGCAAATCGGAAACGCCCTCGGGGTCAGAACCAACGCATCCGTGCCCTGTCCCGGAGGGACATCTTGAGAATAGCCCGGCGCTTCAGCGCCGGGTACGACGCCCAAAGCGTCCGCGTCCCAAAGGGACGCTTGAGGCTCAGCCCCACAGTATGACATGCCAGGGGTTCAACCGTCCCTTCGGGACGGACGCAACACTAAACCGCTTTTCCCGGCGCTGAAGCGCCGGGCTATTGTCGGGATGTCCCTCCGGGACAACTACCGACCGCTCAACATTTCGAGAGGCACCTACGATGCGGTGGCAGATGCATGGAGGCGCTGAATAGTTATACCTTCTGGCATCCCTGCGGGATGCGGGCGCGTGCGGTCGCTCAACCGGGGGTCTCGCTGCGCTTCGACCCCCGTACCTTCTGTCACCCCTCCGGGATGAATCCGACCGCTCACGGTTTGGCATGGCTCAGGGCGTAGGCCTGGGTGGTCGTGTAGTATTTGGCGAGCATGCCGGGGACTTCCCAGGCGGGCATTTGGCCTGAGGCCAGGAAGCGGAGGCAACGCTCGGTGACCTGGGCGAAATGGGCTTCGTGGCCGACGGTGTATTCTTCGGGGACGACGATTTCCCAGGAATGGCCGGCCGGTTTGAGGTCCAGGCCGGGCCAGCTTGCGCCGAGGGCGGCGAGGGCGGCGCGGAGGGTGCGTTGGAAGTCGGCGGCGGAGGCCAGGGACTTTTGCTCGACATAGAGAGTCGGGGCGAAGTGCTGCTCGGGGCCCTGCTCGATGCAAAGCCAGGAACGTATGCCGCGCAGGAGGCAATAATGGGAATCCTGGGTGCCAGCTGGGGCTTCAAAGCGCCAGAGGGCGCGAACTTTGGCATGGACGCCGCGGACTGTATAGCCGACCTCGCCATTTTGGAAGACATCCAGGGCGCCGTCGGGGCGGACATCGGGTTTCAGGTAGTCCGGGTAGTTGTCCAGGCTGGTTGCGCGTTTGAATTGTTTGCGTGAGAGGGTGGTTGGCCAACGGCGGGCGCTTTGCAGGGCGATGTCTTTTTTCCAATCCAGCGCCTGTTCGGGGAAGCACTCCCATTGGACGAGGTCGACGAGATGGGTGCCGACGTCCGGGATGGCCTCGCCTTGCTGGCGGACATCGAAGAACCAGGCGGGCCGGATGAGCGGCTTGCCGGCTACTTCCTTGAAGAAGTGATGGACGCTTTCCATTTCGACGGCGGGGTGGGCGGGGGTGCCGTGTTCGAGGGCGCCGAAGAGTTCGGGCCTGCGGGCCAGTTCGCGCTGCAGGATGGTGGTGATCTCGTAGCGTTCGGTCATGATGTCGTAGAGCAGAACTTGCTTGTCGGCGGCGGCCGAGAAGGCCTTGCGGAGGAGGTCGAACCCGGCGGGTGTGATGGCCATGGGCTTATCGGCCAGGACGTTCAGGCCGGCCTGGACGGCACGGTCGAGGTACTCGGTTTTTCTGGCGTTGTTGCCGGCGAGGACGACGAGGTTGCCGGCCCTTTCCTGCGCCATGCGCTCCAGGAAATCGGGGCCGGCATAGACCTGTTCCTGCCAGTGGGTGGGGTCCTTGGGGCGGGAGTTAAAGCCTGCGATGCGCTTGAGGTGCTCATCCAGGTCCGGACCTGAGGGCGCATAGACATGGACTATGGGGCTGACCTCCGGATACATGAGTTCCTGAACCAGGCCGGCATGGAAATGGCCGGGGTCCAGGGTGATGAGGCGGACGGTGGGGGCGGCGGCGTGCGCGGGCATGGCCAGGAGGAGGGTGAGGAGAAGCGTGGCAAAGCTGGAACCAAGACGTGGAGCGTGTCGAGCGTGCGGAGCCTGGAGCGTCGGAGCGTGGAGCGTGAGGACATCGTGGCACCCGCCACGCTTGACGCTCTCACGCTCCACGCTCCACGCTCTCACGCTCCACGCTCTCACGCTCCACCCCAAGCATTCAGATCTGGGAAGTTGCTTTTGCACGAGTCCTTATCCGGTCTTGACGGTTTTCTTGAGGAGGGCATCGATTCCGTAGGGGGCGCGTTGGGGACGGGAGCGCAAGGCATTGGCCTCCGGGTCGTCGAGGAAGGCCTCCTTGACAGGGTCCCAGCGGAGTCTGCGTCCGAGTTTCATGGCTATCCAGCCGAGTTGGCAGGCGCTCGTGGCGCGGTGGGCCTGTTCGGGAGCGGTGGCGGCAGGGTGGCGGGAGCGGATGCTCTTGAGCCAGTCGAGGTGGTGGTCTTCGCTTTTGTAGAGATGAATCTCGTTGGGGCCGATTGCGGACTGTAGGATTTTGGGGTCGCTGGCAGCGATGGGCTTGTCGGTGGTGACGTTGGGGTCGCTGGAAGTGGCGCGGGCGCCGCCGCGGCTGACGAAGAGCCAGCCTTCGGAGCCTTCGAAGCGGACTCCATTGTCGTAGTGGTTGTCAACGAACAGGGTGACGCCGTTGGCGTATTTGGCCTCGATATGGCAGGGGCCATGGACGTCCCAGAGGCCTTGCTTGGGGAACTCAGCGTGGCCCTCGATTTCAACGGGTCCGGTCAACTCGGTATCCATGCCCCAATGAGCGATGTCCAGATGATGGGAGCCCCAACCGGTAATCATGCCCAGGCAATAGGACTCGATGCGGAGCCAGCCAGGACGATCTGCGACGTTGACGTCCTCAATGGCGAGGGTTCCCTGGCGGCGGTGCTGGGGGTGGACGCGATTCTCGGTGTAGGGGGCCAGGGGGGTGGAACCGAGCCACATATCATAGTCGAGGTTAGGGGGCACGGGCATGTCGGGTTCGGGCCCGCCTGCCGGGTCGGTGGGCAGGCCGACACGCACGGTGTGCAGTTTGCCGATGCGTCCGTTACGGACCAGTTCGCAGCCGCGCCGGAACTGGGGCCAGGGTGCGTCGGAGCGTTGCTGGCTGCCGATTTGGAAGGCGCGCTTGGTGGCCTGGAGGATATCGCTGACGGCGCGGCCCTCGGCCAGGGTCATGGCGAGCGGTTTCTGCACATAGACGTCCTTGCCGGCGAGGGCGGCGGCGATGACGAGTTGGGCGTGCCAATGGTCGGGCGTGCTGATGGCGACGGCATCGATGCCCGGGTCCTTGAGCAGCTCGCGGTAATCAGCGTAGCTCTTGACCACGGCGAAGGCATGGCTGCCGGTCTTGTCGGCATAGTGGCGCTCGACCCGGTCCTTGGCCTTGGCCAGGCGCTTGGAATCGAGGTCGCAAACCGCCACAATGCGGGCCGCCTGGTAATGCTTGAGGATGCCGGGCATATCCATCTCGTTGGCGATGCGGCCGCAGCCGATCTGGCCAAGGTGGATGAGGTTGCCGGGGGCGCCCTGGCCCAAGGCCGAAGAGGGCACGAGGGTCGGGAACGCCAGGGCGCCAGTCGTGCCGGCCAGGGAAACTCTTAGGAATTGACGCCGGGAGAGGGTCGAGGGAACGAAGCGCCGCCCCTTGACACTCGCCACTCGACACTCGGATTTCGGCTTGCTGATGAACCGGGGTGTGTAGGACTGCATGATGACTTACGGTTTGGCGGATGGGGCCTCGCCCATGGCCCAGAGGATGCCGCCGAGGATAAGTTGGGTGAGTTGGGGGTCGGAGTAATGCTCGGGCTTATGGCCCAGGGCGATGTACCACTCGCGGCCGCCATCGAACTGGTGGCGCCAGGCCAGGGGGAATTCGTTGCCGAATTGTTTGCCTGGATACTGGCTCTTGGCGGGGTCGTCCAGAGTGGCCAAGTCGCCGGCTAGCAACACGTGGAGGTCCCCGGCGATATGATCGACAAAATAGAATTCGTCGGTCCACTGGAAGGTGGCGGGCAGATGGGCGGTCGAGGGGTCTTGGGGGTCTTTGACCTTGACGGTAAAGGGCTGAAGTTTGGGGTGGCGTTTGAATTTGCCGCCGAGCATCGACCAGAACCACGGCCATTGGCGCATGGAACCGCTGGCGGAATGAATGCCTACGAAACCGCCCCCGGCGCGGATATAGCGCTGAAAGGCGGCCTTCTGGTCCTCGGTATCGAGGATCTCGTTGTTCGTGTTGTCGAACACCAAGGCCTTGTAGTTCTTGAGATTCTCTTCCGTAAAGACCACCGGGTCGTCGGACACGTCCACGGCAAAATGGTTGTCGGCGCCCAATTTCCTGATGGCCGCGACGCTGGCAGCGATGTTGTCGTGGACGTAGAGGCCCTGGCCAATCTGGTTTTTGGTATAGACCAGCACGCGAGGTTCCGGGGCGGCGCCGGCTGCGGCGAGGGCCAGGGAGGCGAGGAAGAGGAGGACCAGGAATAACCGAATGCTCTTGACGGCGGCGACGGCTGGGAGGCAACCGTGGAGCAGGCATCCTGCCTGCTTCCCAGATACTCGATTACTCTTGTTGGCGACCACGACTGGGAAGGCGGCGCGCATAAGTGTGGGGATTAGTCCCTCTCAGGAGACGTAAGGCAGGGGGAAGCGGGCGGTGAGTTCGCGCACGCGCTGGCGGACTTTGGCAGTGGTTTCAAGATTTTTGAGGTCCATGAGCACCTCGGAAATCATGTCGGCAATAGCGGCCATTTCAGGCTCTTTCATGCCGCGCGTGGTCACGGCCGGGGTGCCCAGACGGATACCACTTGCCTGGAAGGGGGAGCGGGTTTCGAAGGGGATGGTATTTTTGTTGACGGTGATGCCGGCTTCATCGAGGGCGGCCTGGCATTCCTTTCCGGTGACTCCGCGGGCGCCGACGTCCAGGAGCATGAGGTGATTGTCGGTTCCGCCGCTGACCAGCCGGAAGCCATTGCGCCGCAGGCCCTCGGCGAGCGCGCGGGAATTTTTCACGAGCTGCTCCTGGTAAACCTTGAAGGCGGGCTGCAAGGCTTCATGGAAACAGACGGCCTTGGCGGCAATCACATGCATCAGCGGACCGCCCTGGATGCCGGGGAAGGTCTGGGAATCGATTTCCTTGGCGTACTTCTCCTGGCAGAGCACAAGGCCGCCGCGCGGACCGCGCAGGGTTTTATGAGTGGTAGTCGTGACAAAATCGGCGTGCGGGACGGGGCTGGGGTGGAGCCCGGTGGCTACCAGGCCGGCGATGTGGGCGATGTCGGCGACCAGCCAGGCCCCGGCGTCGCGGGCGATCTGGCCCATGCGCTCGAAATCGATGACGCGCGGGTAGGCGCTGGCGCCGACGGTGATCATCTTAGGCTTGTGCTCGAGGGCCATCCGGGCCAGTTGGTCGTAGTCAATCCGCTCGTCTTGCTGGCGGACGCCATAATGGATGATCTCGAAAAACCTGCCGGAGAAATTGGCCTTGTGGCCGTGGGTCAGGTGGCCGCCGTGGGACAAGTCCATGGTGAGCATCCTGTCGCCGGGCTTGAGCATGGCGAAATAGACGGCCATGTTGGCGCCGCTGCCCGAATGGGGCTGGACGTTGGCGTGCTCGGCGCCAAAGAGCTTTATGGCCCGGTCGATGGCCAGTTGCTCGACCACATCGACGAATTCGCAGCCGCCGTACCAGCGTCTTTTGGGGTAGCCTTCGGCGTATTTATTGGTGAGGACAGACCCCTGGGCTTCCATGACGGCGGGGCTGGCGAAGTTTTCGCTGGCAATGAGTTCGATGTTCTCGTGCTGGCGTTGACGTTCGTGTTCGATGGCCTGGGCGATTTCGGGGTCAATGGCGCGGAGGCGGAGGTCGATAGGGATGATTTGAATTTCCATTTTGTTCACGCGGCGGTCGTGGCGTCCGCCTTCAAAGCCGGTGGTGAGGAAGACGTCAAGGATCTTTTGGGCCTGCTCCGGGAGGGTGAGCCGGCCGCCCAGGCATAGGACATTGGCATGGTTGTGCTCGCGCGCCAGGGCGGCTGCCTCTTCGGTGTCGACCAGGGCGGCCCGGATGCCCGGGACCTTGTTGGCGGCGATGCTCATGCCAATGCCGGTCCCGCAGACCAGCACGCCAAACTCGGCCTTGCGCAGGGCGACGCCCTGCGCCACCGCGAAGGCGTAGTCCGGGTAGTCAACCGGTTCCTCGGAATGCGTTCCGTAATCGGCGACGCTGATCCCGCGCTGCTGGAGGTGCTCTTTGAGCAATTCCTTGAGTTTGAAGCCTGCGTGGTCGGACCCAATGGCGACGGTGGCGGTTTTGGCAACGGGTTGCGCGCCTGCGGTTTCGCCCGCCTCCAGGAACCGGAGCAGGGAGACGATGCCTTGCTCGATCTGGTCGCGGCAGTTGAGATAGACCTCGTAGGAACCGCCGATGGGGTCGCTGATATCTTTCTCGAAGAGGTCCAGCGTTTCATCGAATTCGCGCAGGAGGAAGGTTTTTTCAGCGGCCTGAGGATAGAGCAAGGCGACCGTATCGATATGGCTATGGGTCATGCCGAAGATATAGTCGGCCTGCTGGACCAGGTCGGGGCTGAGCATGCGGCTTTTGAGGCCGGAGATGTCGATGCCCAGTTCCTTGACTGCCTGCACCGCGTAGGGGCTGGGCGGCTGTCCTTCCATGGCGCCCAGCCCGGCGGAGAGCACCCGGAAATCGGTTCGACCGGCAATGGCGTGCCGGAAGAGGCCCTCGGCCATGGGGCTGCGACAAACGTTGCCAGTGCAAACAAAAAGGATGGTCTTCATCTCAGCGTCAGGGCGCCTAAAACTTGGCTTCGCGCCGCCAAATCGTCAATGTCCAAATCAGGAGCGGGCCTGGCGAACCACCGCCAACCCCTTGAGCAGGTCCAGCGCGCGCGCCAGCACGGGGTCGTGGACCAGCGGTTTTTCCGGCTCGCGAGCCCGTGGCGGCGCCGTTTCGGCGTCGGTATTCAGGCCCTCCCGGTGTTCCCGGACCAGTTCGGCCTCATTGAACCGCATCCGGCGGGCCGAATTGGTGGCCACCGCCGGGTTGGCCGCCCCCAGCCCCATGCCCCCCGGGTTGGAACTCGTTATTCCTTTGTAAGCATCCGCATAGTAGGCCCGCTCGTCCTGCGGACTCACCTCGACTGCAATATCCGGTTGGAGGCCCTCGGACATGGCGGAACCGTCGCCCAGTTGGATCGGGGCTGTGGCAATCCGGAGGCGGTCGCCGTTTTTGAGCGGGTATTCCTGGGCCATCATGGCTTGCCCAGCGGTCTTGCCGCCCAAGATGAGCCCCGCCCCGGTCTCGCGCACCAAAGCGGCCAGCGCCTCGGCCGCCCCGGCCGTTTGCCGGTTAACCAAGGCAGCTACCGGCACCGAGATAGCGTGGTTTTTCGGCTTGGATTGCGCCATGCCGGCGCCCCAATCCAACAGCGGACACTCTTTTTTGACGAACAAGTCGGCGGCGGCGGCGGCGGCGGCGTAATCGTTGCCGCCGGCGTAGCGCAGGTCCAGGACCATCCCTTTGATCGAGTTGGTCCTGGCCAGTTGATCGAAGGCGCTGCGCACTGCCTCAGCCAGGCCGTCGCCGATGCGCTCGACCCGCACGTAAGCAATGGCATTATCGTAAATGCTTGATTTGCTTACGACCCCCGCTCCGGTCGTCCCCTGCGGACCCTCATTGCGGTTGGTCAGAAGCAATACCCTGGGCGCCAGGGCGGAAACCAGCCCCTGCACGGCCGCTCGGTTCAAATCAGCGTCAGTTGCACCCGCCAAGTGCGCGCGAATAGCCTCATACACCTCACTGAAACTCAGTGTCTCCCCGCCCGCCGCCGCCCGCAACGGCGACAGAGCCGCCAGCGACACCAACAGTCCGGTCAAAATTGAACGCATCCCAAATCTCAACATGGTCCGTCAAATTGCGCGATCCGACGGCGAAAGTAAAGAGCCGGATTTGGCCCTACTGCCGTTGGGGTGTGAGACAGAATTCTTCTTGGACCTCCAGATCGCAGATCTCAGGGACGATCTGGGTCTTCGATCCTTCGTTTCCTTCGTTTCCTTCTGTTCTTTGCCTGCACCCCGCCGGCTGGGCACAGGAACAGGCCAGTTCGTATCTGGATTCCTGGAAACTCTTGGTGACGAAAGCCCAGCAAAATCCATTTTGTGACGATTCTTGTCCTACGCCCGACCCGGCGCCGCCGACGATTATCCGCTCAGGACCGAGAACAAATAGCTCATCTCTTCGTCCAGGTCTTCCGGGCTGGCCACGGTCTGAGCCAGTTCAAGCCGGATGCACTCGCGATAGCGCTGGCGCAAACGGTGCACCGCCACGGCCACGGCGTTGGCGGACATGCCCAGCTTTGGCCCCAAGGCATCGTGATCGGCTTTGCCCCCTTTGTTGGAAAGAAACGGGCCCAGGTGGGCGAAGAGCGCCGCCTTGCCCGGACCCTGGTGTTCCTGCCGCAGCCGGGCGAGGGCCTCTTCGAGGACGGTAAGCGCCCAGCGCCGATCGAAGACTCTTTCGGGCGCAAGGTCGCGGCTCGGCGCCTGCAGATAGCGTTGCTCGGCCTCGGTCTCATCGATGGAAACGACGGGCTGGCCGCCGCCGCGCTTTTCGGCCCGGGCCCGGTCGCGCTGATCGGAAAGAAAATGATTGAGCGCGGCCAGCAGGAAGGTGCGAAACTTTCCTTTCTCGCGACTCAGGCCCACAAACGAATCCGTCCGGAGCAACCGAACCAGGAAGCCCTGAGTCAAGTCCTGCGCGTCATGCGGACCATATCCTTGCCGGCGAATGAAACTGTAAAGCGGGAGCCAGTAAGTCCGGCACAGTTTTTCGAGCGCTTCGGCGGCTTGGGCCGAGCCCGGCTCGCCCGCCAGCAGGACGACGCTCCAATGGGTCGTGGTGAACCAGTACCGAGCCGTAGCGGACGCCGGAAGATCGTTCTGTTTGGACGGTTCCATGGAAGCTCAGGCGACGGCGGTCGGCGGTGCGGTCTCTTGTGGCACACCTGACACTAGCAGATCAGCCATCGAGCGTCGAGGTGCGAATGACCGGCATTCGCGCAGGCGTCCTGACTTTGTGATTGAAGCTCCGGATGTGGCGTGTTAGAACTCAACGCCATGTTTGCAGCGATACTCCGGGGAAGGTGGGGCATAAGTCAGTTTCCTGGACGTTCCATGCCTGCGACCCAAGAGCCGGAAGGACCCATACTTCTGCCGAGCGGCGCGGGGCCAATCCCAGGCTTGGTCCTCGCACTGTACCTGGCCGCAGCGAGCCTCTGCTCGGCCGCCGATGCTGCCGCCCCCGTCTCGAGCCTGCTCTACACCAATTATCGGGCCGATAATCCGCCCTGGTCGATCCACCTGGTGCAGGTGCCGCGCTCAAATCGACAGTACGAGCTTCACTCGATGCACGCCGGCGGCCACGCCCTGGGCCTGGGCCCGCTCAGCGCCCAGGTGGCCCTGTGCAAGCCGATGTCCGGCAAACCGGCGGCCGCCATCAACGGGGATTTTTATATCAGGGAAAAGGCCTACGCCGGGGCGCCGCGGGGCCTCCAAATCGTCGAGGGCGAGGTGCTCAACGCCCCCTCAGGCGGACCCACTTTCTGGCTCGATGTGCTGGGGGACCCGCACGTGACCAACGTGGTCTCGAGGTTCCAAGTGACCTGGCCCGACGGGACGACCACCCCCTTCAAGCTCAACGGGGCGCGCCAGCCCAACGGAGTGGAGCTCTACTCGCCGGCGGTGGGAAACTCGACCCATACTGTCGGCGGACGGGAGTTCGTGCTCGAAAGGCAGGGAGCAGGCGCCTGGCTGCCGCTGCGCATGGGCCGGACCTACCCCGCGCGCGTGCGCGAAGTCCGCGCGGCCGGCAATACGGCGCTGGCCCCGGACATCCTCGTGCTTTCCGTCGGCCCGGCCATCATGGACAAGGTCCAGAACGTCACCACCGGCGCTGTCTTGCAGATCTCGACCGCTTCGATGCCGGGTTTGCGCGGCGTTCGCACCGCTCTCAGCGGCGGCCCCGTCCTGGTGCGCGAGGGCAAGCGCCAGACCATACGGGCCTCCCCCGGCGACTCTTTCGAAATTGCCTCCATGATCGAACGCCACCCGCGCACCGCCATCGGCTGGAACAAGCAGTTCTTTTTCCTCATCGAAGTCGATGGCCGCCAGAGGGACCTCTCGGTCGGGATGACGCTCGAGGAACTTTCCGAGTTTCTGCTCAAGCTGGGTTGCGAGGACCTCCTGAACCTGGATGGCGGCGGCTCGGCCACACTCTGGTGCGAAGGCCAGGTGCGCAACAGCCCCTGCGACGGTTACGAGCGGCCTATCGCCAATTGCCTGGTCGTTGTCAAAAAGGGAATTAACTATGATGGAAAAGCCGAGACTGGAGGCCGCAAATAAAATGCAGCGCCCACGGTTAGCCAGGATGCTTAGACCCAGGTTCATAAGCAATCCGACACCCGAGGGTCGAGGGTCGAGGGCCGAGGGTCGAGGGGCGGGTGTCGAGGGGCGGCATTTCGTTGCCTCGACACTCGACACTCGACACCTGCGTCCGGGTACTTCTCAACTGCTGCCTGCTCTCTTTAGCCTTCTCCTCGGGGCCTTGATGCTCCAAACGCCCGGGCTGGCCGGCGGCGCCGCCCTCCCTGCCTCCGCGGATCAATCCGTGTCCTACCTCAACGACGTGGATCCCCGGGCGCCGATGTCCGCGCACATTATCAAGATCAAACGCTCGGCGACGGACGTGCGGTTTTGCACTACCTTCGGCCGGGGCGATGTCCTGGGCATGGACAACGTCACCGAACAGCTCAAGACCGTGCCCGCGGAACTGGGCCAGATCGTTGCGGCCATCAACGGAGACTTCTACCACAAGACCAAGGGATATGAGGGGCGGCCGCGTGACGTGCAAATCCGCCGCGGGGAGGTCGTGAGCAGCCCTTCGGGCCACACCTCTTTCTGGATCGATCCTCGAGGGCAACCGCAAACGACCAACATCGCCTCGCTCTTCCGGGTCGTCTGGCCGGACGGAAAGACCACCCCCATCGGGCTCAACCAATATCGAACCAATGATGCCGCCGTGCTCTTCACCGCTGCGGTCGGCAGTTCCACGCGCACGAGCGGCGGGTTGGAATACGTCCTGGAACCTGCCACTACCAACGGCCCTTGGCTTCCCTTGCGCATCGGCCAGGTCTATGAAGCGCGCGTGCGCGCGGTCAGCGAGGCTGGAAACACCCCCGTGGGCCGGGCAACGATGGTCCTGTCGATCGGTCCGAAGCTGGCTCCCGCCTTGGCCCCCTTGGCCCCGGGGGCCGGGGTGAAGGTCATCACTGAAACTTTCCCCGACTTGTCGGGAGTCGATGCAGCCATCGGCGGCGGACCGGCCCTGGTGCACGCCGGCAAACTCATGCAATGGAAGGACCTCATCCGGGTGCGCCACCCCCGCACCGCCATCGGCTGGAACGACGATTACATCTTGCTGGTGGTCGTGGATGGCCGCCAAATGGATGTCTCCATCGGCATGACCCTGCCCGAGTTGGCCCAGTACATGCTCCAACTCGGCTGTAAAGAAGCCATGAATTTCGATGGCGGCGGCTCCGCCACGCTCTGGGCCTTTGGCGCCGTAAGAAACAGCCCCAGCGAAGGCCAGGAACGGCCTGCCTGCAATGCCCTGGCCGTCTTGAAGAAAAAGGCCGATGCCAATCCCAAAACAGCCGCTCGGTAAGGGCTCGTGTCCCGCGCTTTGTGCTGCGCTCTGGCTGGCCGCTGCCCTTTCCGGTCCCGCCGCCGAAGTGAGCGGCGCGGCGCCGCTCGCCGGGTGCGACCTTTTCACCAACTTAGTCACGGGCAAGATGCCCGTGCCACTTTGGGCTGCGCCGCCGCTGCCCGGGGCCGACCTTTTCACCAACGGCGCCGTTCAGCGCATTCGCATCGACCTCAGGGCCGAGGACACGGAGAGCTTGCGCCGGCAGGCGCGCGAGTTCGTTCCGGCTACCGTCTCCGCAGGCGCAACCGTCTATTCCAACGTGGCTCTCCATCTCAAAGGGGCGGTCGGCAGCTTCCGTCCCCTGGACGATAAACCCGGCTTCACCCTGGATTTCTGCCGTCTGGCGGCCGGGCGGAGATTCCACGGTTTGCGCCGCATCCACCTCAACAATTCGGTCGAGGACCCCAGTTACGTCAACGAAAAGCTCGGGAGCGAGCTTTTCGGCGCGGCCGGCGTGCCGGCCCCTCGAGTCAGCCGGGCGTTGGTGACCCTCAACGGACGCGCTCTGGGCCTCTATGTCCTCAAAGAGGGATTCACCGAGGACTTCCTGGCCTGCCACTTCAAACAGGTGAGCGGTGACCTCTTCGAGCCCGGAGACGGCCATGACGTCGACCAGCGCCTCAAGCGCAACACCATCGAAGCCCCGGCCCAAAGCCGAGCCTCCCTCAAGGCCCTGGCCGCCGCCGCCCTCGAACCCGACCCGGCCCGGCGCTGGACGCGCCTGGAACAAACGCTGGACATGCGGCGGTTCGTGGCTTTTATGGCCATGGAAGTCATCCTCTGTCACCGGGACGGCTATTGCCTGGCGCGCAATAATTTCAGGGTTTACCACGACCTCGATACCGGCAAGGTGGTATTCTTCCCCCACGGCATGGACCAACTCCTGGGCAGGGCCGATTTTCCCTGCCGCCCCTTCATGGCCGGCCTGGCAGCCCAAGCGGTCCTTGATACCCCTCAAGGCAAAGCTCTCTACGAAGCCGCTTTGCATTCCCTGTTCACAAACCTCTTCAGGACGGAGGTGCTGGTCGAACGTGTCGGGCAACTCACTGGCGAACTCCGCCCCTTTTTGACCGGCCCCCAGTTCGACCGCCTCCAAGCGGAAACCGCCCTTGTCAAGGAGCGCATCCTCCAGCGGCGCCGAGACCTGGAAGAGCAGTTGAGCCGGCCCCAGCTCGAGCTCATGCGGTTCCAGGCGGGCCTGGGCCGGCCCGAAGGCTGGATCGCCGTCGAGGCGCCGGCGGGCGGAACATTGGAGCGCGCCAAAGGACCCGGGGGCATCTCCGCGCTCCACATCGTCGCCGGGCCGCAGACCCTCGCTTCCTGGCGGGCCAAGGCGCTGCTGGAGCGCGGACGTTATCGCTTCGAAGGCCGGGCCAAAGTGGCCGGAGTCAAGCCCCTGCCCTCCGGCACGCACCAAGGCGCCGGCCTGCGGATTGGGGGCGGCCTCCGCCAGGGGGCCAACCTGCTTGGCGACTCCTCCTGGCAACCCCTGGCCGCCCATTTCCAGGTCGAAAAGGCCACCCGGGAAATCGAGCTCATTTGCGAACTCCGCGCCTCCGCCGGCGAGGCCTGGTTCGACCTGGACTCGCTCAGAATCGTCCAAATCCCCTAAGGAGCCGATTGAAGAACGCCCTGTTTTGAATAGGAAAGGAACCGCGAATGGACGCGAATGGACGCGAATGACGGGGAACCATGCGCTTCCGGACTCCCCCGGGGATATTCGCGTCAATTTGCGTCCATTCGCGGTTGGGACAATCGGGTATTCCAATAGGCGGCTAAGCCGCAGCCGGCAAAACGATCTCAAAAATCGTGCCCTTCCCGGGCTGGCTCTGGACCGAGATTTCGCCTTGATGCTCGTGGATAATCCGGCGGGCGATCGACAGGCCCAGGCCGGTGCCGTCCGGCTTGGTTGTAAAAAACGGTTCGAACAGGCGGGCGAGATTTTCCGCGGGAATGCCCGCACCGGTGTCCCGGATCGTAACGCCGATTTGGGGCGAGCCGGGGCCGCGGCGCCAGGCCGCGGGCACTGCGGAAAGGGCGATGGTGCGCGTCGTCACGGTGAGCGTTCCGTTGGGCTCCATCGCATCCAGGGCGTTGAGAAACAAGTTCAGGAAGGCCTGCTGCAACTGGATATCTTCTCCTAGCACCACGGCCGGCGCGGCCTGGAAAAGGCGATTGATAGTGATGGACTTCGCTTCCAGCCGCTGCTGGACCAGGCGCAACGAGTGTTCCAGCGTTTCGTGCAAACTAATGGCAGAAGCCGTGGACCGAACCGGGCCCGAAAACTTGAGCATCCGGCCCACGATCGCGTCGATGCGCTCGATCTCGCGCCGGGCCAGAACGGCCAGTTCGGCCTCCCGGTTCTTTTCCAAAAGCAGATCCGTGAAGGTCCTGACGGCCACCAGGGCGTTCCTGATTTCATGAGCCATGCTGGCCGAAAGGGTGCCCACGTTGGCCAACCGCTCGAGCTGGCGCAACTTATGTTCCAGTTCCACGGCCGGCGCCAGGTCATTCACGATGAGCGCCAGCGGCGCCTTTTTTGTGCCGGGCTCCATCCAGAAGGCGCTGAGGCGGATCTTTCGGGCCTGGCCGCCCGGACCAGCCAACTCGATCTGGCGGCTGTCCAACCCTTGGCCGGAGGAGAGGACTTCCCGGACGACCTCCCGGACGGGCGCCGGCAGGGTGGCCAACGGACAGCCAGTCTGCCCAGGCAACTCCAGCCCGAGGACGTGCGCCGCCCGGCCCCTCAGGGTGACGCTCTGCTTATCGGGGTCGAGCAGGATGACAGCGATAACAAAGCAATCGCGCAATGCGACGACAAGGTCGGACTCCGGCTGCCCTTTTTCCATGTTGCCCGTGTTTTGCTCTGACATAGGGAATGTCGGTTAGGGCGCATGAGGCGGCTTCCCGCATCAGGCAAGGATAGCCTCTACGCGGCCGCTCGCAAGTTTAAACGGTTATCTCCGGCTGGGCCGAACGGCTGATTCAAGATTCCCCCCAGAATGTAGGAGCCGACGTGAGGAGGCTCACTTTTTAAAAAGAGCAGAGATCAGTGCCTCCTCACGTCGGCTCCTACAGAATCTCGAATCAAGTGTGGGATGGGCCGGGGACGACGCCATGATTCCTCTATGCGCTTGGATGGTCCAATGCTATGGTTGGGTCATGGCTTTGGATGTTACTGCCCGCCGCCGGTGGTTCGGCGCCCTGCTTGTGGCCGTCGCCCTGGCCATGCTGATTGCGGGCCAGACCATGCTCTCCGAACGCCTCGCCCCACTGGAGTTCATGGTGTATTGGCTGGTCTGCCTCGTATTGACGGCGGTGGCGATTGTGGTGGCGTTTCGCGACCTGCGGGCCCTCCAGCGCCAGAACCTCCAGGAGCAACGCCACCTCTTCCATGCCACCCTCGAGCAGATCGCCAACGAAGCCAGGACCAAAGCGCGCCGGCAGAGCGAAACCCGTCCGGGGAGCTCCAATCCCGGTATTTGAATTGGCTTCTGTGGTTGATTGTGCTTTCACTACATCTTTGGCAACGAATCGATTTGGACGAAATGAAGCATTTGCTGAGTATTGAGAAACTGGCACGGGCGGACATGGAACAGATCCTGGCCGACACCGCGGGGATGAAACAAGAGCGAGGGAAGCATTCGCGCCAGCCGCTGGCCGGCCAGGTCTGGGCCATGTTGTTTTCCAAGTCCTCCACGCGCACGCGGGTGTCGTTCGAGGTGGGCATTCGCGAGTTGGGCGGCCAAGCGCTCTTCTTGCCGTCGGGCGAGATCCAGCTTGGACGCGGGGAGCCGATCAAAGACACTGCGCGCGTGCTGGGTCGCATGGTCCATGGCGCGGTGTTTCGCACCTTCGCCCAGCGCGACGTCGAGGAGTTCGCCCATTATGCCCTCATCCCGACGATCAACGCGCTGACCGACGAGGAGCATCCGTGCCAGATCCTGACGGATATTTTCACGTTCCAGGAGAAGCGCGGTCCGATCCAGGGCAAGGTGGTGGCGTTTATCGGCGACGGGGCGGGCAACGTGGCAAATTCGTGGATCTTCGCCGCGGCCAAGGCGCAGTTCGAGTTGCGGATCGCCGCGCCCAAGGCCTTTCAGCCCCCGGCGGAGCTGCTCCGGCGGGCCGGTGCGAAGGTCTTGCTGACCGAAGATGTCAAGGCCGCGGCGGCAGGGGCGGACGTGCTCTACACCGATGTGTGGATTTCGATGGGCAAAGAGGCCGAATCGACGGAGCGCATCAAGCAGCTGAGCCGTTATCAAATCAATGCCGCGACCGTCGCGCTGGCGCGGCCCGGCGCGCTGGTCATGCATTGCCTGCCCGCCTACCGCGGGAAAGAAATCGATGCCGAAACCTTCGAAGCCAACGCCCAGACGATCTTTGACGAGGCCGAGAATCGCCTGCATACCCAAAAGGCGATTATGAACTGGCTGGTGGCGTAGAGCGCCGAGTCAGGATTTCCTGGCTTTGCGCGACGAAAGGCTTGGCGGCGGCGGCTCTTTGCGCTCGAGCAGGGGCGAGTGGACGCTTTTGACGAATTGCTGGCCGAACCACTCGTTGAAGGCCTCAGTTTGCCACTGTTGGCGCACGCCCTGGGTGAAGGCGGGCAGTTCTGTTTTCATTTTGTTTTCGTCCAGAGGCACCTTGGATTTGACGAACAGGATGAGACCGCCCTCGGTGGTCCATTGGAAGCTGCTCGGCTTTCCCAGGGGCGTGCTGAAGGCGGTTTGCTTGAGCAGATTCAGGTTGACCATATCCTCGGCTCCCGCCAACTCCCGCGAGCTGATGGAGAATGGCGGCAAGGACACCGGCTTGAGTTTGGCTTCGGCACAACTGGCGGTGAAGCTCTTGCCTTGGGCGAGGCCGTTGGTGAGCGCGCTGTGAAAGGCGATGCCGGACTGGCGGGCCAGACTCCTGGCCTGCTCGGTCTTGAAGTCGGCAGTCACCCGGTCGCGAATCTGGTCCAGCGGCGGCTGTTCCTGGGGCAGCCTTTTGTCCAAGGCGACGACATAGACGCCATCGCGTCCGATCAGCGGCCCGGCCAGAGGTTGGTCGGGCGTCAGCTTGAAGGCCGCGGCGACGAAGTCCGCATCCACCTCGAGGCCCTTGGGCGTTTGGTCCGCATCCACCGGTTCGGTCACTTCCACCTTGAGGCCATTGGTCTTGGCGAAGGCCTGGAGATCTTCGGGGTGCGGCTCCTTGAGGTCGAAGAGCGGGCGGGCAAATTCATTGGCTTGCCTGCGGGCTTCGAGCAGGGCGCGTTCGCGGATAAGCTGCTCCCGAATCTTCGCCCGCACCTCGTCCGGAGTCTTGGCGTCTTTGAAGTAGTTGGTCCCCAGGCGCTGGAAGTTGGCCTCGACGATTTCGTTGAGGTTGGTCTTGGTCCAAAACTGCTCGGCCTTGGCCCAGAGGTTGGTGACCGGGAACTTGACATAGCTGACTTGGACCCGTTCCGGAACGCGGTATTCGGCCATCTGATTGGAGTAGAACTGGTTGAGGGCCTCGGCAGCCACCGTGACCTTGGCCAGGTAATTGGAGGCATTGAAGAACAGGGCATCGGTGGCCAGTTCCTGGTGCTCGCGCACGTAGAGTTCCTTAATCTCCTCCGGCGTGGCCAGCTTGCCGCTCAGGCCAAAGGTGGCTATCAACTCTTGCAGGCCCAGGTAATGCTGCGCATAACGTTCCAGATCGCCCGACTGGAAGCCGTTGCCCTCCAGCGCCCGCGCCGCGCCTTCCGGCGATACATTGCCGGCCCCGGCCCGCTGGAAAGAAGCAAGCACCATGTTCCTGGCGACCTCGGCCACCCTATCGGGGGCGATGTGAATGTCAAACTGGTCCTGTTTGTCGATGACGAACAGCCACTGGAGCGTTTCACGCTCGAAATTGTGCCTCGTCTCTTCGTCGGGCGCGCGCCCCCCGCTCATGATGAAGTAGCGCAACGCGATCTCATGCTCCGCGCTCCAGAAGGATTCCTCGCTGATGCGCTGGCCATTGAGCGTGCCCAGATCAACGGGGCCGCGCCGTTCCGACGAGTTCATCTTCGAGTAGGGCGAGAAATAGATGACAAAGCTGATCACCGTGAGCGTGATGATCACCGCCCACAGCCATTTCTGGTGCCTTCGAATGGTCCCAAACATAAATTCAATTCACCGCAAGAACGGGCAACCTAACCGTCCTGACCAAGCCGGGTCAAACGCAAAATCATCGGCTAAGGTTGGATCAAAACCACGCGGTAGAAGCGTTGCGGGGCGCCGGAGGCGGGCACCGTTGCCGAGAGCGGGCTGCCGGCACCGGCCAGGTCGGGGGCGATGGAGTTCCAATCGGGTGATTCCAGCGCGTCCTTGTACTGCACGCGATAGGTCTGTCCGGAAACGGTGGGCCAGGAGAAGGTGACAGAGCCGTGGTTGAGGCTCACGGCGCCCAGTCGGGGAGCCGGCGCGGAGAGCAGCACTGTGACGGTGAAGGTCTGCGAGGCACTGAGGCTTGGAACACCGTTATCCGCGACGGTGACGGTCACCGAGTTGGTCGAGGGGGCGGCGGCGGGGGTCCAACTGAACAGGCCGGAAACCGGGTCAACGACAGCCCCCTGGGGCGCGCCGGGTCCGAGGCTGAAGGTCAGGAGCCGGGGCGGTTGGTCCGATTCGGTCGCGGTGGCCGTCAGGCTCAGGGTCTGGCCCAGGAGAATCAGTTGGTCGGGGATGGGGCTGAGACTCGGCGGTGTATTGGAAGAGGACGCGCCGGAATTGGGGCCGCCGGGCGTGGCATAGACGAACTGCTGCCGCGTGAAGGCCTGTCCGTCCGGGGATGAGCCGTATGAATAGTCGGGGGGCAAGTTGGTGTAGTCCACATAATCCAGGACCTGGGGCTGCCCATTGAAGAGGCGGCTCAGGGCGAGCGAACCGGCCGGACTCGGCAGAACGAAGCTGGTGTGCAGTTCCTTAGTGGTGGAGAGGTTGGTTTGGCCGTCGGCGAAGATGATCTTGAATTCGCCGGGGTTGATGCTCGCGGCGGCAGGGAAGGCCCACTGGGTGAGGTTGGAGTAGTTATTGGCAAGGCAAAGGCCGCCGAGGGAAACGACGCTCGGGCTGGGGTTATAGAGCTCGAGCCAGGGGACGCGCTGGCCGGCGGCGTTGGTGATGCCGGTCAGGTTGTCGGCCTGCAATTCATTGAGCCAGAGCGGCGGGAAAGGAGTCAGCGGCTCGGCCACGCTATTGGGCGCGTCCGGTGTGCCCTGGGCCAGTTTGGGGAGCGGAGGAGATAGGTTGTCGACGATGACCGGATTGGAGGAAGAGTCCAGCTCGACGACCAGCGGACCGCGGTTGGTGTTCTGGAAGTACCAGAAGCTCAGGGTGTAGTACTGGCCGAGAGAGAGCGGCGGATTGATATCCTGGTAGATGGCGTTCCCACTGCCGGTGCCGGCCGCGGTAGCAACGATATGCAGGCTGGAGTTGCCCGAATGCGCTTGGGCGGTGCTGAGCGTGGATTGAGCGAAGTCGGCCGTCAGGTTCCAGACGCCCGCCAGGGGAGACTCGAAATCACCGTCAGCCAGGTGGTTGACGCCATTGGCATCCAGGAGTTCGATGTCGTCCAGGTAAGTACCTCCGGCGGACCCGAGATAGAGAAGGAGGGTGGAAGAGGTGGCAGGGATGGACGTGTAAACCTGGACCCAGTGAGGCAGGGCGGTGGCATTGGTCTTAACGGCGGTCCAATTGCCCGCGCGCCAATTGTCCTGGCGGGCATCGATCAACTGGAGCGACGAACCGAGGCGGCCGGCCGTTGCGGGCCAGGGCGGGGTGTTGGCATAGAGCACCTGGGCGACAATCAAATTGCTGGTGGGCGTCTGGCCGGGCTGGATGAGCGTCAGCATTTCCCCCGAGGCGGGCAAATTGCCTGGGAAAGCATCAAAGACCAGATTAGTGGGTCCATAAGCGGTGGCAAAGGCCGAGCGGTTGGCAGCCAGAATGAGAAAAGAATTCGGCCCGATCATCGAGCCGCCGGGGAATGTGTAGCCGACGCCCTGCAGTTGCCAGCCTGAGAGATCGAACGTGATATTGGGCGAGCGGTTGTACAACTCGATGTACTGGGCATTGGGAACCTGCGGATTATACATGATCTCATTGATGATAACCAGGCCGGCGGGCGATGGGATCGTCCCGTTGAAGGTCGCGGTGACGGTGGCGGATGCGCCTGAGACGGGCTGGCCGTGGAGGTCGACGCCCAGGACGGACAAGAGATTGGTGCCCGGCTGGAGGGGGACGGTGGCAGTCCAGCCCGTGACCGTGGGCCACGTGAGCGGGCAGGCAAGACCATTGAACCAGAGCGTCTTGACCGCCAGGGGCGCGGTGCCGGAGATGGTGGCCAGGTCGCTCTTGACGGTGACGGAAGTGATGGCAAAGGGGATGTTGGTTACCCCGCTGCTGGCCAATGCGGCGAGGAGGGAGTTGTGCATGGTGGCTATCCAGCCTTCGAGCGAACTCCTGGGGTCGGCGACCGTCAGGCCGCCGTAAGCGGTCGTGGTCAAGCCGTTGGCCACGAAGGCGGCGTACTTGGCCTCGAGCAGCGGGTTGGCCAGGGAGTTGTTCATCGCGTAATCGGCGATGTCCTGGAAGGCGCGCAGATAGGCGCGTTGGTAAGCCGGGAAATTGTGGAACGTGGCCATGACGGGGTCGGCGGAGCCGTAGTTGAACAGGTTGCCTCCGTCGGGGCCCCACGTTGCGGTCCCTCCGCCCAGGGTGATGTTCCAGTCCCATTTAAGGGCCGTCCACTTGCCGTAGGTGGGCTTGTAAATGTACATGTTCCACTGGTTTTCCGTGAAGAAGCTGTCCCAATCCCCGGTGGCATGTTCCATGGCGGACAAGCGGAGCCATTCTTCGGTGTCCACCTGGGCCTCCATCTGGGCATAATAGTCGGGGTTGTTGGTCGGGATGTTGGCGGCATCAATAAGGTCGAAGATCGCGCTGTAGTCGCTGGCGGAGGCCGGGTATTGGCGGGCCAAGTACATCCAGCGGTAGCGGGCGAGTTTGTATTGGTCGGCCACGCCATTGTTTGTGGTGGTGAAGCGGCCCAGAACACACCACGACATGTTGTCAAAGTTCATGTAGGTGCCTTGCGGCTCGACATCGCCTTCGAACCAGGCATGGTTCTTGTAAAGGAAACCGTTATTGTCGGCAGGGAAGTACTCATTGACCACGTCGCCATTGGGAGCCTGGGCATCTTCCATGAGCGGTGAGAGGCGGTTGCCATTGACGAAATAGACGTAATAGCGGCGGTTCTCTCCGCGGAGGCCGATTTGATGGGCCATCCAGAAGCTGGCTTGCTCGCGCTGGAGGGTGTCATCATCCAGGGCTCCGTTGCCGGGCACATGCTGTTTGTCCAGCGAGGTCACGCCATAGAGCAGGTCGTCGTGAGGGACGTCCCAATGAACGCCGGCGATGTTGTAGATGGGCGACCCCAGGTATTGGTGATACGGGCTGCCGGCATAGCGCCCGGCCCAATCATAGATGATGCGTCCGCCGCCATCGACCCAGGTGCCATCGTGCAGTTCGTGGGAAACCCCAGGGGCGCCTTGGGCCCAACGATTCGCCCAGTTCTGAGTGATAAAGAGATGCTGGTGGGCGAAGCTGCCCACGGGCGTCGGATCGCCGAAGGCGACGACGCACTCGCGCGGCACGCCGGCGTTGCTCTTGATGTCCGCAGGAAAGAGGTTCGT
>Ga0187857_10001342_pt1 | contig 25699 bp, 19 predicted proteins | sample June2016WEW_8_10_FD_132984 | JGI IMG/M metagenome (GOLD analysis project Ga0187857, IMG submission 132984) | Peatland microbial communities from SPRUCE experiment site at the Marcell Experimental Forest, Minnesota, USA - June2016WEW_8_100 | ecosystem: Environmental > Terrestrial > Soil >... | reverse complement strand
TCTTCCACGGTTCACCCTCGCCTTTCCGCGCATCCTAGCGCCGGTTGGGGTGAACCCCAAGCTCAGAAACTGTAGCTTAGCAATGCTCTCAACTCACTCTCATTTCCGCTGACGGCGGACACAAAACACGGTCACGCAGCGAGCGTGACGGGCGGGAGCGACCCCACGAAGTGTTGGGCGGCTGAAAGCCCCCAAAATCGGGGTCGCTCCCGCCCATCCTAGTGTTCTGGCCGCGTGCAAACGTCACCTTGCCTTTCATGCATCCGCCCTTCTCTCAGCGAGTTGGGTTTCCCTTCGGGTGAACCTCGAAGTGACGCACCACGTGCTCTGCCCCGTATCTGCCAAGCGTCACCCCACCTCTTCGTGGTGTTCCCGAAAACGGTGTCGTGTCCCGGCACCGTGACCGTGCGAAAGCGGCTGTCTTGTTCCCGCTCCCCGGCCGTCGTTTCCGTGCCGTGCAAGCCCTCGGGCAACTGGTTGCGCTTCCACAGTCGGTGGAGCGAGACGAAGAAATCCCCGGCATAGCGTCGCCTAGCCTGGTACAAAAAGAGGGCGTCGACCTCCGTAAGGTGACCGTACTCTTTGCTGTCCCACTTGGTTTGCAGATCGAAGTAACGAAGCAGATCGCCTGCGCCTTTGCCTTCCACAAGAAGGCCAAAGATCAAGCCCGCCTCCTCCAGTCGGCCCGCAGCAGTTGAAATGTAGAGGAATTGAAACCTCGGGAGCCGCCGAAACAGAGGGCGATGGACGCGCAAGTGAGCGACGTACGCATCGAGGTTTTTGTCCCCCGGATCGACGTAGGTGAACGTCACCACAGGAGGCAGACCGGGAGATGGAGAAGCCAGGCACAGCGGGAAACCATCGAGGAAGGTCAGGAGATCGCGTCGGCTGCCCTGTGCCGCGAAGAGACCTGCGTCGAGCTTCAGTTCTTCGATGAGATAGCGGCATTTGTCCTGCGAGCCCTCGAAGTAGTCGTACTCTGGATGCGCGAGAATGAAGTCTAAGACCAGGAGTCGAGTCTTGATGTGGTCGAGTTCGTGCTCCCGCCGATGACGGAGACGCTCCTTGCCGATGGCCCGGTAGATGTGCCGCGAGTCGAGATGATAGACCAGGCTGCGCCTCAGGTACCGCTGGGCCGAGGCGTGGCCGAGGGCGAACAGCTTCTCGGTGAACCGCGCGCTTCGCTTACCGCTTGCGCCTTCGACAAAGTCCAGGAACTGCCACATGGTGAAATAACCTGAATAGGTGGCCGCGATATAGAGGAATCTGGCCTCAGGTTCGGTGTAGCCGAAGGCTTGGAGGTTGGCGACTTTGGATTCGGGGATATTCATAGCTGATAGATCGCTGCGCTCAGTTCGCGGTCGTCACGGATGCGGCGCAGCCGGTCGGCGTCCTCGCGTTTGGCATAGAGCTCGAAGCCAGCCCTGGCCTTTTCCGTGAGTCCTCGAGGGCGGTAATGGTCAGTCGCAAGTTCCAGATCCCGCCGCCGGATTTTGCTGTCGTTCTCATTCACGTACTCGATGCGGAGATCGGGGATGGGAATCTTGCCGTGCACAACCTTCAAGTGGTGCCGTCGGGCAACCTCTTCCTTGATGGCCTCCCGATCCCGGCTTTTGTCTCGGGAGGCTCTCGCTAAGCTGGCATAGAGGTCCCGCTTCATTTCGTAATCGAGCTCCACGCACACGACCCTGCCACCACGGCCTTCGATCTCGTCGCTGACTTTGTGATAGAGCCGGTAGAGATCAGCGTCGTGGAAGACTTCCTTTGGCTTCTTGAAACCATGATAGGTGGCCTGTTCGCGGGGAAGGACTTTCCCGCGCGACAGCAGCTCATGACCCTCTTTGGTGAGCGTCACAACTCGGGTCGGGTCATGGTCGACATCGGCGACCGTGGTCTCCTTTACAAGACCCTGGCGGCTTAGATTTTCGATGTCGTGTTCCATTCGCGGGCGGTCGCCGTTATAAGCGAACTCGGCTAGGTCGCCCGTGGCGATGACGCGGAACTTCCCAACTTCGGATAGGGTGTGAATCTCGGAATCACGGAGCGCGTAAGTCTTGTCACGGTCTCTGTACCTTGAGCGTACAGGTTGGGAGAGGATCTCCTGGACCCGTTCTCGACGGGGAAGCGAGTGGCCTTTGTCAGGGCGTTCCTGTTGCTGGCGGTCGAGTTTGTCGGCCCGGTCCTCGGCTTGGCGTAGCCGCTGGAGTCTCGCAAGCGTGCTCCAATCCGTGTGCGTGCTGCCGCCACCCCGGCCTGATTGCCGGTCGGAGCTCCGAGAACTATCAATTTCGAGTCCGTCAAGGCCTCGGGACATGGCCACGCTCCTGGAACTTCAATGAAAGGCGCTACTCAGGAACAGCGACGAACGAAAGCAGTTCTGTTGTGGCCGGGGAGCGATCATAGGAGAAAGCTCGAAGCATTGGGTGGTTCCTCATGGTTCTGCTCTTACTTGAAGCCAGACTTCACTGGGACGAAGTGGCTACCTGACTTTGGTCGTACAGGAATACTTCTTCGACGGTCTTACCGAATACGCGCGCGATCTTGAATGCCAGTGGCAGGCTCGGGTCGTACTTGCCGGTTTCAATGGCGTTGATCGTGCCCCGTGCCACGCCCACGTGAGCGGCAAGCTCTGCCTGCGACCATTCTTTCTCCGCTCGCAACACACGAAGCCGGGTCTTCATCGGTACCGCCACGAGAACAGAATCAATCCGAGGCTCCACAGGACGACCATGAGTGCGGGTATGCCGAGCCACGACACGGAGTGGAACCCAATGCTCTGCAAGAATCCGATGGTCAGGGAAAAAGCCAGCGTGCCAATGAAGGCGAAGGTAAGAGCACGGTAATTGATCTGTTGCTCGTGCTCATCGTTGGCACGTAAGAATCGCAGGAGAGACCAAATGGCGCACACCGCTCCTGCAATCGCCAGTGCGTGCAGCAACCTTCGCCCGGGCAGTCGCAGTTTTCCAGCTAGGCCCATACCAGCGGCGCAAACAAGCGCGCTCACATAAAAGAGAGAAAGCGAGGTCTTGCGACTCCGAGCCAGCCAGTTGGGATGAGGTTCATGTGACAAGAAGACCTCCGAGACTACCACCGAATAGTGCGCCAAATGGAGTAATATGTCAAGTAGAAAGCACTGTACGTACTGGATAACGCACTGGATGGTCATAATGGCGTACTCAACTGCAGTTCGGCCCTAGGCTCAAGGTGTGCTGCTGCCACTCTTGCCTATTCCTCTCGACTTCTGGCAGTCTATTCCATTCTCATATATGTCGACTATTACACACTGTGTGTGGTATTAAGTATGTGTGGATAAGAGGAGTGACAGGGCATCCTTCTCACGTGCTCTACATTCCTACCACTTTTAGTGTACCTAAATGAGCATGCCTAAAAGAAACGCTCGAGAACAAATGGAATTGAAGCTTCCCCTGGTCAGGTATCTGGAGACTACGCCGTTTACGACAGTCGATGATCTCCGGCGCCGGTACGCCAAGCGGAGCAGTGAACGCACCATCGTGAATGTCCTGCACCGCGTGAAGAAACAAGGGCGTGTTCGCGCCGTCGCTCGTGGCGTCTACTCCGGCGCGTCGGCTGTCCAGCCATTAAATCGCTACGCGGTGGCCGGGAAGCTACGGCATGACGCTGTTATAGCGTTTCACACGGCGCTGGAGGTTCACGGCGTAGCAAACCAGATCTTTCAAACGGTGTACTACCTTTCATCGCGTCCTCGGGCCGACGTCTCGTTTGAGGGCGTCGTTTACCACCGGGTCGCTCTCCCCCGGGCACTGCGGCGTCCGACGAAGGTAGATTTCCAGGTGGAGATGGCGGAGGAGGGAGTGCGCGTCACAGGGCGAGAGCGCTCGTTTGTGGATTGTCTTCTTTTCTTGGAATACTGTGGGGGAGTCGAGGAGCTTGATCGCTGTCTAGCGATGTTTCCTTCCTTTGACTTTGAAGCGGCATTTACCTACCTAAAGGTATTGGCCCGGCCTTGGCTGTATGCTCGGCTGGGCTATTTGCTCGACCGGCATGCGGAGAAGCTTCCTTTCTCCGGAAAGTGGAGGGATGCACTCCTTACTCGTCGCCCCAGAGGGGTTGCGTACCTCGAACACAAACGTCCTGGCGGGGTTTGGGTCGCAACATGGAATGTGATGGTTCCTGAAACATTGGCCCCGCACACAGAAAAGAGAGAAGGCTTGTGAGCATTAGCCCGTCGAAGTTCTTGCGGTCTTCCAACCCAAGCGGAGATGTCCGTGTACACTCGTTCCGTGTGGCATGACCCCGCTAGGACCCGCCTACGCGCGCGCGCAAGGGTATGCACACGGCAATCTGCAAGCTCTTTCAGTTGCTGTGCTGTTCTCCCTGTTCCGAGTTGCAATCCCTCCTTGGGAGACACGTCTTACGTACAGGGTCATTGGAGATGTAGTCCCACTCCTCCGCCGTTCCCAGCACTTTGCTTAGCGCGCACCTGAAATGATGAACTGTCTCCCACGCATACTTTCCTTGGCTCAGGTTTGCTGCGGGCCGCCTACGTGCCAAGCAGCAGACTCTTTTCCTCGGAGTATGGGGGGCGAGCAGCACCGGCGCGGGCTAGAAGATGCACAACGCTCGCACGGTTTGCGTGGCGCTTCTCATCCCAGTAAGTGCTCGCTTCCGAGAGGTACTAGAGTGCCGTGTGACCTTTTTCGTCTCGGGCATTAACGTCAGGGTGTCCAGCCAGAATCGTTTCGAGAATTTCGGGAACCGCGGGGAGTGCCGCAGACATTAGCACCGCGGTCGATCCGTTTCTTCCTACTCCCTTAGGATCTGCACCGTAGGCGAGCAGAAGCCGCACGAACTCCAAGTCACCCGCCTGCGCAGCGGCCGCGATAGCTTCGGTTTTCATGCTTCTTTTCGCGAACTCCGGCCCGAAAGCGGCTCGACTCACGAACGCGGGTACGCAAGCCGTCTATCACAGGGGGAATTGGTTCGTGAGAGACACCGCGTTCAAGGAAAATCATCAGGGCAGCCTCGCGGGGGCTATCAGCGCTCGATGTAATGCCCACACCTTGCACTCCTGTTAATCCTAGCAGAGTGCTTGCGTGTTTTGCGTGCACAGCACGGGCTCGGACAATTTCCGAGTCGGGCACGGCGCTGAGACCTGATGCTGGCCAGGCGGACTGTTCGAGTGCGGCGCTTTCTGCGGCCGAGAGCACTGCACGCTGGGGAAAATCCTCTCCTTCAATGATGCGTGTTCTGACCCCATCCACTTGTGCCGGGAGATTGCTTCGCCCAGAACCCTTCATCACAAAGAGCACAATCGCCGCCTCGCCCGGATGATCAAGACTTGCACTGACTCCAAGCGCCTGGACTCCGGGACGCGAGAGTAATTCCGAGGCGCGTAGATCCCGTGTCTCCGTCGCGCGCTGCAATTGCTCGGAAGAGGGCACCGCTTTCGGGGCTGTGAGACTTGCGGCCGCCGTGACTGCGGCGGCTTGGGGTCCGGGCAAGCTGCAGGCAGCCACGGAATGAGTATTTGCGGTCCCGACAAACATAGGTTGTTCTCCAGTCGACGGGTCCGCCAGTGCGGTTAGGACGTCAGAAATGCTATTGCCGAGCGTGTCCGTGTCCGATGAAGCGAGAAGCAGTGCAACCGGATCAGCCGTATCCTGCGTGACGATCAAGGAGCCGGAGTCACCTTCGGCGCTGAAGGCTGAGTCGTGAATGTCAACGAGATCGGTGAACGTCGCACTGAAGGTATTGCCCGACCCGCAGCCCTTTGGGAACTCAATGGAGGCCGTGAGAAAAACGGTCTCGATCGCCGCACGCTGCGTGGTACACGTCAGACCCGTGGAACGGCCGCTCTTTGCCACCAGACCGTTATGCTGGGTGGAGTCCAAAAGAGCGGCCAGGGATATGCCGGAACCGGCGCGGGGAGGCCCGTCGGTTGGCAAGCTGCCGTTGGTCGTTGCACCAAGCTCCAGGATCGTGCCGAGCGTGTCCACTTTTCCCGAAACGATCTGGGCTAGCGCAGCATCCACCAGAGGCGCGCCGGGCGAGGGGTTTTCGAGGTTCACGAACTGCGAGAGTTTCGCGACGGTCGTTGCGGCAGAAACGGAGCAGCTGGAATCAATTAGTGCTGGTTGGATAATGGATTCGCCAATCGAAGCTGAGTCATCGCGAGCGAGGACGTGGCTGCTGCCCAGGATATACTGATTGCCACCGCGGGAAACCAGCGCGCCAAGGGTCCCCCCGCAGCACGTGATGGGCGCCGAGGTACTCGAATCGACGGCGTTGCCGCCAGAAACTCCAAGAGGAATAGGAACATTCTGCTGATTTTGATTTGGCGGAGAGACAGTTACCACCGCGGAACCAGAAATGCTCGAATCAGCCTGGGAAACTGCGGTGACGATTACTGTCGTTGTGGCATTGCTTTTCGTGCCGGGCGCGGTCGGCACGGCATGTGGTGCGCTGTATAAACCGGAAGAGGAAATTGCGCCTGTTTTCGAACTTCCGTCGGCTACGCCATTCACTTCCCAGGTGACATTCTGGTTTGAACTTCCTTGGACTGCTGCCGTGAACTGGAGCGACCCGAACGTCTCAACCGACGCGGGATTTGGCGACACCGCGACGCTCATGTCAGGGTGCAGCGTAACGCCTGCCGAACCCGATTTGGTCGTATCCACCCGAGAAATCGCCGTTACGCTCACGGTGGCAGGAAGTGTTCCGCTGTAGGTACTGGGTGCGGTGTAGAGCCCCGAAGATGAGATCGTACCAATAGATGAATTTCCCCCCGCGACTCCTCCTGCCTGCCACGTGACTCCATTGTCGGTGGTTCCCGTGACACTTGCGGTGAACTGTTGCGTCTTCCCAAGCTGGAGATTCACGCTAGCCGGTGAAACGGACACCAACACGTCAGACGTGAGGGTGACAGCAGCATTCGCGATATCTGCCGTATTGGCCTGGGAGACAACGGTAACTGCCACCGTAGGCGGATTTGGCACGGCCGCCGGCGCTTTATAGAGCCCGGTGCTCGAAATTGTTCCGGTGGTTGAATTTCCGCCGGTGACGCCATTGACTTCCCACGTCACTTTTGAGTTTGTCGTGCCAGAAATAGTCGCAGTGAATTGCTGCTCGCCCCCAAGTCCGAGAGTGACAACCGAAGGAGAGATAGTTATCGTGACGGTGGACAGAGTGCTCCCCCCTCCACATCCGATGAGAGAGCTAACAACCAACACACAGAAAAGTGCGAAGAGTGTGCGATGCATGGAGATCTTCTCCGAGCCACCAAGATCAGGACTTGCACCGAGTCTCCGAAACCTAGACGGATCGCCCGATGGCGTCCGTTCTGTGTGGCGACGGCAGGCAACCGATGGGCACTTGAGAAAGAGGCTGCCCGTCCGGGACGGAACTGACCCAAGAGGGTTTGGGGTGTTCTTGGGCGCAGCCCCGACCCGGACCGGAACGTTAGCGTAGCTGGAGTCCATCGTCCTTGCCGTCAAGAACCGTAAGGATTTGTATTGACCTTCGTAGTTTCCCGACCGTGGTTTCACGATGCTCATTTCAGTGTGGTAGTGGCACGATCAGTACGCGATTATTGTTCTGGTCCACGATCACCGCTTGGTTCGTCCACGGATGCACGGCGATGCCGAATTGCTGTGAAGCGGCAATCGGCAAGATGGCCTTGACCGTCTTCGTCAGGAAATCCATGACCGAAATCGTCGAGCTCATCGTGTTCGCCGTTACTAGCGTGCTGCTTCTGTAGTTGTAGTCGAGTGACGTCGGATTGATGCCAACGGCAGTAAAGGTCACCGAATAGGTTGCCGTCGCCGGATCCGTCGTACTCGCCGTGATCATCCCAAAATTGTTGTTCAGACTGGACGTGATCAGGAAGGCATCAGAATCGGGATCGTAGATTCCCCCCGTGGGGAGTTGGAATCCCGTCACTCGGTCCAGCACTTGTTTCGTATCCAGACTAACGATAACCACCTCGTTCGCGCCAGCTTCTGCCACCGCCGCGATATTGCGAGTAGGGTCGATTGCTACTGCAGATGGACCGACATCCAACACTAGGGTCGAGGGAGTCCCTGGATTCGTCGCGTCGAAGAAGCTGACTTGCTTCGCATTGCTGTCCGCAACCACAGCCAGGCCTGTGCCCGGATGGATGGCGACTCCGATAGGCTTCGACGTTCCCGAACTGGGTGCCACGTTGACCGACGCGCCCACTGCTCGCTGGTCTAAGTTGATTATCGTGACGGTATCGCTATCTGTGTTGGCCACTACCGCCACGCCAGCGCGTGAAGAAACCGCCACCCCCGTTGGAGTTGTCCCCACCGTCAGTGTCGCCAGGAGGCTCAGGCTGTTCAGATCGATCAAAGAGACCGTCCCGTCCCCCGTGTTGGTCACGAGCGCCATATCGCGCTCTGGGTCAATGGCCACCGCTCGCGGTGATTGGCCCACGGGGATCGCCTGCATCACAGTGAAGTCCCTAACGTTTGAAACAGTGCCGTCGGGATTGCGAACGTCGACAAAGTAGCGCCAGGGAGCCGACAACATGGACGATGGAATCGTCGCTGTGAGCATGCGCGGACTAACATAAATCGTTTGCAGCAAGGTCTCGCTGAGCCGGGCAACGGAACCCGAAACAAAACCGTTCCCCACGATCGTTAGCGTTTCGCTCGAAGTGCTCGTGAGCGTGTTGAAAGGGCCCATCTGTGTGATTTGCAGCGGGCGGAGCGCCGCCATTTGCAGCACGGATACCGTGTTGCTTCCCTGATTCACCACGAGCGCGACGTTGTTTATCGGATCGATCGCCACCGCTGTGGGCTTCGTGCCCACGGTGACCTGCTCCAGCCGTTGCGGTTGCTGGAGGTCCAAGATCGACGCCTGGTTGCCAATGGAATTGACGGTCACGGCAATGTTCGTCAGCGGATTCACTGCGCAAGCCGCCGTACCCGACTCCAGCGTGATGGTGTTGCCTACCGTCTGGTTCAACAAACTCATCAGCGACACGGACGTGGACGTCGGATCGGTCAGTATGGCCATTTCCGTCTCCGGATTGATACTTACTCCGCGCATGTTCTGGCTCACAGACACGGTAACCAGTGGCGCGGCCGCGCTTACCGTGCCGTTTCCACTGGTCGCGTCCGATCCTGTCTGGCTGTAGGTGAAGCTCGTGCTCGAAGGCACCGAAGCGATCGTGAATGTCCCGTCGAACGAAGAATCATCCACGCCCGCGATCGTCACTTGCTCGTTGACAGTCAGCCCATGAGCTTCCGTTGTGGTAATCGTCACCGTGTTGCTGCTGCGCTTCGCTCCGTTCGAGGACGGCACCGCGATCAAGCTGACCACCTCTTGTCCGCCGCCGTTCAAGTCGACAATCGATACGCCCCCGTTTCCACCGGGCGTGACGATGCCCCAATTCAACCGCGGGTCGATGGCCACTTGCGGGTTCGATCCCGTCAGAGTGATCTGGCTCGTCGCGGAGACCGCCAACTTGTCGAGGTCGATGATCGTCGCTTGCGTCGAATTCTGGTAAACCACAAGAGCTTTTCCGGTCAGAGGATTCGCTCCCACGGCATACGGCAGCAGGCCGAGGAACGTTCCGCTTCCGCTCACGGCAGTGGTGAGCGTGGCTTTCACGACTGGAGGCGAAACAGACAAATCGACGATCGAGACGTTGTTGCTCCCGTTGTTCGTCACCATAGCCAGATTTCTCAGGTTGTCGATCGCCACGGAGGTCGGCGCAGTTCCCACTGCTACCGTCGCGCCCAGTTGTGCCGGCGCAGTTGGATTCCCCGTCAGCTGGATGACCGTCAACGAGTTCGAATCGTGATTTGCGACCAAGGCAACGCCCGTCGCCGTGTTGACGGCAACCGACATTGGATTCTGGCCTACGGAAAGCACCGCTGGAATTGCCGGCGGGGCCGGCGTTGGCTCGACGGCTAGGTTGGCCGCTACAATCTCTTGCGGCAAAAGCGGATTTCTCACCTTGACTGAGAAGAGCCCTGCCGCCGTGAGGTCTTGCGACGTGAGCGGCACGAGGAGTTGCCGGCTGTTTTCTTCCGTAAGACTGTGCGAAACATCGTTGAACTCCGCGGTCGTGGCTGGGTTGTAGTAGCCTCCGTCGAAAGTGAAGTTCACGCCGCTGCCGTTCAAGATCGTGCTGCTCGGCGAAGAACTGATCAGCGTTGGCGGCGCCTGGGTCACAGTCAAGCGGGCAATGCTGGAGAGCGCCAGGTTTTGTTGCGATTGAATATCGATGAAGACCGTTCCCGGCGAAGTCAGGTACGTTTCCGGGACCCGTGCACGCAGCACTCCGGTGGAGATGAAGCTCGTCGCAACGGGAGTGCCATTTGCCCTGACTTGGTCCGTGCTCACGAAATTCGTTCCCGTGAGATAGATGTCCTCAAACGGCGATCCTTGAGGCACGGTCGTTGGGTTGATTGTGGATAGATTCGGCGCATTCGCGGGAACGACCGTCACCTTTGCCGTGCCAAAGCTGTTGCTGTCGGCCTGCAAGACGGCTTTCACCACGAAGGTTTGCTGACTCCCGATCGTTTGCGGCGCATAGTAATGCCCCGTGGTGGTTATGGTTCCCGTCGTCGAATTACCGCCCTGGACGTCGCTCACCTTCCAGTTGACCGCCGTGGACGTCGTTGAGTTGCTGACTACGTTGGTCACTGTGGCCGTAAACTGATACTGATCCCCGGCGTTTATCGTCGTGCTCGAGGGCGAGACCGTAACGGTGGCCCCGGAATCAATCGTCACCGTTGCGGACGCCGATTTTGAGGTGTCTGCCACGCTCGTGGCCGTCACACTCACGGCGCTTGGATTGAGCGCGTTTACCGGCGCTGTGTATAGCCCGAGTGTTGACACTGTCCCCACCGCGGTATTGCCCCCAACGACGCCGTTCGCCTCCCATGTCACGTTCGTGTTGCTATTGCCCGTGACGGTGGCCGCGAATTGCTGCGTTTGTCCCAGACGAACTGTCGCCGATGTAGGGCTGATCGTTACCGCTACCGTTTGAGTGCTATGGCAGCCGCTCTGCCAAAGCATCGTTCCCACAATCGCAGCACTGAACCACAGGCGTCGCATCGTGTTTCCTCCCGCAAAACTCAACTTCCTCCTGCACATGGTTCTGTCTCTCCCATCCCCGCCGCTTCGGACGGGCGACTCTCTAAAATGTCCGGCTCACCGTAAATCGAAAAGTGCTGCGTCTTTCGTGAAACTGAATCGTCTGCGTAGGATGCAACAGATTGTCGAGAGTAGGGACAATGTACTGATCGTAGACATTCGGCGGGAGCGAATTCTTGAATGCATCCGAAAGATAAAACGTTCCGTTCGGAGCCGTCACCGTTTGCGAATAGAGAGTCGGATTGAAGGCCCAGTAGATGCGGAAGGGCGCCTGCACAATCGGCAACTGCAAGATGAATTCAACTCCCGTGGATGTCCGCGGCGCGAAATTCGATCCTGGGGCCAACTTCAGCGAGCTGTCGATCGAAGTGTTCGGAAATTGCGAGCGCAACTGCGCAAGGCCCGCGGAATCGAGTTTCAACTGGCTCCGGCGCAGGATTCCGTTGATCCCGGCGTCGAAGAAGAGAGTCATTCCGAACGTCTGCCCGACGATCGGGATGCGGTATTCCGCGTTTCCTACGACTTCCGCATCACCACCGGGGTAAACAATGGTGTAGGTCTGGAGAGGAACTCCAACGGTCCGGGAAACCGGCTCCCCATAAACATTGAGGGTACCGGGAACGTTGAACGTCACTGACGCGCTCGACATGACAGGAACGAATGCGATCGGTGAAATTGTGCGGGTATCGAAGCCCCTCACGCTGTCGTCACCACCGGTGAAAAACCGTTCGTACGGAGAAGGCTCGACTCCACCGTAGCCGGTGGTATAGGCGGTCAGGAGGTGGAAGCCCAGCACATTCCGTCTGTGATTGACGGGCCGGAAATACTTGGCGTCGAACACTTGTGTGATGGACTTGGCGTTCCCTCCGAGGCCCTCCAATCCTATTGAGTAGAACAAGCTCTTGCCGTGCGTGGGGTTGACCGGATTGTCCACCGTGTTGTAAGTGAGCGTGGAAGTGATTTTGCTCGAACGAATTCCGCGCAACGCCGCCGGTCCAGCAAAGCTCCGATACTGGAGCGTCTGAAAGAGCACCTGAGCCGCGTTCGTGGTCGCATCGATGTTGGTGAGTGTGTAGCCGTAAGTGGCCCCGAGTCGCGTGAAGGAGAAGCGCTTGAGCGGATAGCTCGCGGAAACCGTGAATCCCTCACTGTCCTGCCTGTAGTTCTGCGCCGTGGCCGGGTTAATGCTGACTTGCTGGTTTTCGAGGATCGACAATTCCTGTTGCTGATCGTATATGTAGCGAGTACGGAAGACAGTGAAGCCGGTCGAAATGGGCCGATCGAAAAGATAGGGCTCGGTGAAACCGAAGAGAAAACTGGTTTGCCGCTCACCCAACTGAGTGGACAACGTGAGGGTTGCTCCCAAGCCGAGGAAGTTGTTCGTCTGATAGGTAAGGCCGCCGTAGCCCCCGGCCAATCCGCTCAATCCCCCTTGCAGAGCGATCGATTGTTTCCCCTTCTCCTTGAGCTTCAGATTGATGTCCACCGAGCCTTCCTTGGTATTCCGCTTGATTTCGGCGTCCTCCGGCTTGATCTTCTCGAAATAGTCGAGCTGGTTAAGCCGCAGGATGCTGACTTCCCAAGCCCGCTGGTTAAAGAGTTGGCCCTCGTCGATCAGCACTTCCCGCCGGATAACCTTGTCGCGAGTGATCGTGTTTCCTGTGAACTCGATGCGGCGGACGTAGTACATCTTCTGCTCGTCGAACTTGAGCGTGAGATTAATGTGCTTGTTTGTCTCGTCGATATCGAAGACGGGTTCGGAAGTGAAATCGATAAACCCGTACTGGCCGTAGACCTTCTTATAGTTCTCGAATGTCTTCCGCAATTTTCCGGCGGAGAAAATGTCGCCGTCCTTGAGCGGGAAGAGCCCCTTTAGAGCATCCACCTTGAGATGGAGTGGATTGTCGGGGTCGGCACTGACGATCTTGAGCGTTCCCATGCGGTAACGATCGCCCTCTTCGATGGGAATGGTGATGTTGGTGATCTTGCCGTGCTTGTGGCTGAGGCCGGGGAACCGCATGCCGTGTTCAACGTCCACGGTCTCGAGGACCGGGTCTTTCACCAGCACGCGGAAATAGCCGTTGTCCTGATAGAGCCCGCGAACGCCCACTTCGAGGTCTTCATCGAGCTTGCTGCGATCGAACGTCTTCGACAGCACGTTGATGCTGAAGAGGTACATCGGGATGGAGTAGGGGCGTGAGTGCTTCATCGCGCGGATCAGCTTGCGGTCGGAAAAGGCGTGGTTCCCGGTGAACTTGATCCGCCCGACTTTGACTTTCGGTCCTTCATCCACCTTAAAGATGAGCACGACGGCGTTGCTCGCCGCAATGCGCTCGTATTCGGGCGTGACTTTGGCGAATTGACGCCCGTGCTCCCCGAGCAACTCTTGCAGTACAACTTGAGCCTTCTTGATCCGCGTGGGATCGAACTGGCTCTCCACGGTGAGCCCCACCTTGCGATCCTTGTAGCGCTCGAGAATGTCGGACTCACTGACGGACTTGATCCCGTCGTAGCGGATGCGGCGGATCACCGGCCGCTCCTTGACGTCGAAAATGATGATTTTGCCCCGCGGTTTCTCGGGACTGTCCTCGACGCGCAACTGGACGTCCTCGAAGAATTGGGTGTTCCACAGGGCCTGAAAATCGCGCCGCAACGCTTCTTCGTTGTAGGGATCGCCAACGCGGCTGAAAATGCGGGCTTTTAAGGTGTCGCTGCGGACCCGGCGATTGCCGATGAACTCGATGCGATCGATGATGAACTGGTTTTCGCCGGGCTGCCCGGCCGCCGATTCCTGCCCGGCAGGCGCCACACCCGCCGAAGCGATCTGCACCGGAGCGTGCTCCTGCGCCGCGACTGCCAAGGGACAAAAAAGCACGCTCGCGGCCAAAATGCCGCGAGACCTCGCGTTGAGCCGCGAAAGAAACCGCGGCAGGCAGAATATCTTGTGCGCGGCCGCCATGGCGGTCAAGGCCGCTCCCCCAAACCCAAGATGTCTCTTCTCCCGCCGGACCACGGACCGGGCCGGCTGTGCGTTTGTGATTCGCTAGTGGACCACCGGGGTTGCCTCAACCACCGGACGAAATCCCAGGCCCTCTCCTGACACATACACCTCGAGGGTCGCTGGCCGTTGCACGCCCCCCTGGATGAGCGCCTCCGACAGCGGATCCTCGACGTACTTCTGCAATGCCCGGCGGAGCGGACGGGCGCCGTAACTGCGATCCGTGCAAGTCTTTTGCAGGATCCACTGGCGCGCCTCCGGTGTCACCACGATCTGAACCTGACGATGAATGAGCGTGTCATTGATCTGACCAACAAGCAAGTCAATGATGCGCAGCAGGTCGTCGTCCCCGAGCGGGCTGAACAAGATGACTTCATCCAGCCGGTTCAGAAACTCGGGATTGAACACTCGCTTGACCTCGGCCATGACGAGTTCGTCCATGCTTCTCTGGCCGGCATCCTCGGAACCCGACTGGAAGCCGATCGAAGTGCGTTTCTGCAAATGCCGGGCGCCCAGGTTCGAAGTCATTATAATGATGGTGTTGCGAAAATCTACCGTATTGCCGAGGCCATCGGTCAGCTGGCCGTCTTCAAACACCTGTAGCAGAATATTGTAGACATCTGGGTGCGCCTTTTCGATTTCGTCGAGAAGAATGACGGAATAGGGCGTGCGCCGGACGCGTTCGGTGAGTTGGCCGCCCTCTTCATAACCGATGTAGCCCGGAGGCGCGCCGATCAACTTTGAGACCGAGTGCTTTTCCATGTACTCGGACATGTCGAATCGGACCAGGGATTTTTCCGTGCCGAAGAGGAACTCGGCGAGCCGCCGCGCGACTTCGGTCTTGCCCACGCCGGTCGGACCCAGAAAGAAGAAGCAGCCCACCGGCCGGCCGGGAGCCTTCAGCCCGGCGCGGCTGCGGCGTATGGCGCGGGCCAGCGCGCCGATGGCCTTGTCCTGGCTGATGACGCGCTTGTGGAGTTCCTGCTCGATGCGCAGCAGTTTCTGCTGCTCGTCTTCCTTGATGGAGGTGACCGTGACACCGGTCCAGCGCGCCACCACTTCTTCGATATCGTCGCGGGAGACGATGCCTGTGGTGCCCTCCTCGAGCTTGTAGCGCTCGCGCAGGCCCCGCAAGTTTTCCTTTTCCTTCCGTTCCTCCTCGGAATAGAAGCGTGCTTTCTCGAATTCGTGGTTGGCGATGGCCGATTCCATCCGGTGCGTGATGAACTTCACCCGCTTCTGAACCTCAGCGACATCTTCGGGAACCATGGCTTGGCGGAGCTTCACGCGTGCGCCGGCCTCGTCGATGAGGTCGATGGCTTTGTCCGGCAGGAACCGGTCGGGAATATAGCGGTTCGAGAGATAGACGGCGTACCGCAGAGCCTCGTCGGTGTAGGAAACCGCGTGGAATTTCTCGTAGCGCTCACGAACGCCCTGAAGAACTTGGATGGCCTCGTCCTCGTTCGGTGCGATGACCTTGACGGCCTGGAAACGGCGCTCGAGCGAGCGGTCCTTTTCCACCGACTTGCGATATTCCCCGGGCGTGGTGGCCCCGATGCACTGGATTTCGCCGCGAGACAGCGCGGGCTTCAGAATGTTGGCGGCGTCGAGGGAGCCTTCGGCGGAGCCCGCGCCAACCAGCGTGTGTAGCTCGTCGATGAAGATGATGGAGTTCTGGTTTTCCATCAATTCCTTCATGATGGTCTTCAGGCGCTCCTCGAACTGGCCGCGGTACTTCGTGCCCGCAACGATGAGCGACAGGTCCAGCGAGAGGATACGCTTGTCGGAGAGGAATGGCGGCACGTCGCCGTCTGCGATCCGCTGGGCGAGTCCTTCGACGATGGCGGTCTTGCCCACCCCGGGCTCGCCGATCAACACCGGATTATTCTTCGTGCGCCGGCATAGAATTTGCACCACGCGCTCAAGCTCCCGCTCCCGCCCAACGAGCGGGTCCAGTTGGCCGTCCATGGCTGACTGGGTGAGGTCCCGGCTGAACTCGGCGAGCAGCGAGGTCTCTTTCGGGCGAGCCGTGGCGGTCTTCTCGCCCGACGTCCGCGAAAGTTCCTCGCGGAGAGTGGAGAGGCGCAGGCCGCGCTCCAGCAGAATCTCCGAGCCGAAGCACTTCTCTTCGCGAAGGATGCCCAAGAGCAGATGCTCGGTGCCCACGTGCTTGACGCCAAGGCGCTCCGCCTCTTCCGCAGCCATATTGAGAATGCGTTTGCACTCGGCGCTCAGCGGGACTTCGACAGACGTGGAAATGCGCTCGCGAATCGTGATGCGCGCTTCAATCTCCTTGCGGATCGATTCGATCGAGCCTTGCTGGCGGAGGAAGCGATTGGCCAGCGCCTTGTCCTCTCGAATCAACCCGAGAAGCAGGTGCTCGGTCTCAATATACGGGCTTCCGTACTGGCTGGCCTCGTACCGTGCAAAGAAAATGACGCGCCGGGCTTTCTCGGTATAGCGTTCAAACACGGCTTAGCTCGCTTCTCCCCCAGGATTCGCCCCGGGCCCGGCGCCCACACGCCCGCCGGTCGGCCTGAGGACGCCGTGCTCAAGTCCTATCACCCGATCGCAGCGCCCCGCCAGCGCATGGTTGTGCGTCGCGATGAGCGACGTCAGCCGGTGCGCGCGGTGCAGCCGTTCGATCAACTCAAACACGGCCACTGCATTTTGCTCGTCCAGGTCTCCGGTCGGTTCATCGGCCAGCAGCAACGACGGCCCGGTGACGAGCGCCCGGGCAATCGCCACGCGCTGCTGTTCCCCTCCGGAAAGCTCTCCGGCTCGATGGTGGGCACGCTCGACAAGCCCCACCTGCGCCAGCCACTCGTGCGACCGGCGGAGCGCCGCATCCAGGCGCTCACCCCGAATCAATAATGGCAACGCCACATTCTCCGCTGCTGAAAAATCCGGCAACAGATGGTGCCGCTGCCAGACAAAACCTACGGCGCAATTGCGATAGGATGCGAGCGCCGCGTCATCATTCACTTCAAGAGGTTTCGCGTCGAAGTATACTGTACCGTTTGTTGGCGTGTCCAGAGCGGCCAGCAAATGCAGAAGAGTGCTCTTGCCCGCGCCCGAAGGCGCCACGATCGCCGCAATCTCTCCTTCAGCGAGAGTGAGATTCACATCCGCGAGGATGACGAGTTCACCGGCGCGCGACCGATAGACCTTGCGCAGGTGGCGGGCTTCCAGAACCACGCGCGGCGCAGCAATTCTCTCCCCCGCGCTACTGGCCCAGCCATGCATTGCTGTCGCTGTCTCGTGCATTGTCCCAAGTGTTTCCACGCCCCGCTGTCTTGGGGCTCTAAAGCGCGAATCCACTGCACTACTTAGATGCCAATCCCGCTGCTGAAGTACCCAAGCGCCCCTCGCCAACCTGCTCTGCCGCAACCCACTCCTTTTCCTTTCACAATTTGGGCTTAATGATGCCATGCCCCGCCGTGGGCATCCGCCTTCCCCTTCGCGTCGGCAAATAAGGCTTTCACCTTCAATATATTGTAGCATCACCGGAGTAATGACCCCGCAGGATGACAATTTCTTGTCGAAGAACTGTCTCCCGCACAATAGAGTAAAGCACGCGCCTCGCCAAATTGGGGTCCGGCAAGAGCCCTAAATGACGCTGGGGATCTACTCGTAGCGCAGAATGTCCACCGGAAAAACACGCGCCGCCGAACGCGCCGGAAGGAGGGTCGCGCCGACCGCAATCAGCATGGCCGCCGCCGCAATCCATATTCCGTCCACGGCGCTCGGACGAAACGGAACGTAAGGCACCGCGTACACCTGCGGATCGAGCGGAATAAGACGGTAGGTGCCGGCGATCCAGGCCGCCGTGTAGCCAATGACAAGTCCAATGACCGTGCCGGCGGCGCCCAGCGCGATCCCCTCTCCGAGAAAAATGCGGCGCACCTGTTCGCGGCGCGCGCCCATGGCCATGAGCACGGCAATGTCGCGGGCCTTGTCGGTTACTGTCATGGCCAGGACCACGAGCACATTCAGGCCGGCGACGAAGATGATCAGGCCGATGAAAATAGCCGTGACAAGTTTCTCCATGCGCATGGCCCGAAACAGCGCTCGATTCTCTTCCATCCACGTCGTGGCGGAAAACTCGGGCCCGGCCGCGCTGGAGATTGCGCGCGCCACTTCTTCGGCGCGATCGGGATGAAATAAACGAAATTCCAGGACGTTTGCCACGTCGCCGACCCCGGCGAGCCGCTGGGCGGCAGCCAGTGTCATGAAGCACCAGTTCTCATCGTAGTCGTAAAAACCGGAATCGAAGACTCCGGCAACGTGGAAACGCCTCGTGCGCGGGATGAGCCCGTACGGCGTCAGGCGGCCCTCGGGACTCGTCAGCGTAATGTAGTCGCCCGGAGCGAGCTTCAAGTCGCTGGCCATGAGGCGGCCCACGAGGACGGATTCGATCCCATCGGAGTCGGGTGAAAAGTCCAGGTGCCCTGCAACGATGTGCTTGAGCGCGTCGTCGTAGCGCATCTCGCGCTGCGGGTCGATGCCCTTGGCCACTGCGCCGCGCGCGGCGCCCGCGAAAGAAAGTAAGACTGTCTGATAGACGGCGGGAGAAACGGCGCGCACGTCGGCTGCGGAAGCCATGCGCGCGGCCAGGGAATCGTAATCGCGGATACCGTCGGCGCCGGGGCGCGTGAGCGAAACGTGAGCGGTGACCCCCAGGAGACGATCCTGAATGGTTTCGCGAAAGCCGGTGTCCATCGCCAGGGCGATCACCAGGGTCGCCACTCCGGCGGCAATTCCCGCCACCGAGAGGATGGTCACCAGCCGCAGAACCGCGGGCCGGTACGGTGATCGCAAGTACCGCCGCGCGACGAGCCATTCAAATCGCATGGGACGCATACGCTGTGCTAACTACCCACCCGCCTCACCCGCGTTGCCTCCCTGCTCCTCATGATGCGCTCGGCGGCGCAGTAGCGGAAAAAGGATCACGTCGCGGATGGAATGTGTGTCGGTCAGGAGCATGGTGACGCGGTCAATGCCGATGCCCATGCCGGCCGTGGGCGGCAGACCGTGGCACAGAGCGCGGATGTAATCCACATCGAGCTCCTTCGGCACTTCGTCGCCGCCTTGAGCGATTTGCTCGAGGAAGCGCCGCTCCTGCTCGGCAGGATCGTTGAGCTCGGAGAAGGCATTGCCAAGCTCCATGCCGGCGATGAAGACTTCGAACCGCTCGACGAGCGAGGGATCCTCGGGCTTCTGCTTGGAGAGCGGAGAAATGTCGGTCGGAAAGTCATAGAGGATGGTCGGCTGGATCAGTTTCTCCTCTGCAACTGCCTCGAAGAGCAGCCCGGTCCACTCGCCATCGCTCGGCGAACCTTTGGTTTCGACAGCCGGCGCACCGCAGCCGCGCGCCCAGGCGTTGTAGCGCTCGGCGGTTGCGCGGGGGCCGCCGAGGAGGCCGAGTTCGGCCGCGGTAGGCGCGGAGCCGGCGCCGGTGGGCCAGTACTTCGTGATGGCCTCGCGCATGGAGAGCCGCTCCCATCGGGCCAAGTCGATTCTATGTTCTCCGTATTGAATCGCAGATGACCCGCAAACCTTCTCGGCCAGCGCCGCGAAGAGCTGTTCCGTGAGGTCCATCAGATCGCGATAGTTGCTATAGGCCTCGTAGAACTCGAGCATGGTGAATTCGGGATTGTGCTGCGTCGAGATGCCCTCGTTGCGGAAGTTCCGGTTGATTTCATAGACGCGCTCGAGCCCGCCGACGACCAGACGCTTTAGGTAAAGTTCGGGCGCGATTCGAAGATACAGGTCCATGTTCAGGGTGTTGTGGTGGGTCCGGAACGGCCGCGCCGTGGCGCCCCCCGCGATCGGCTGCATCATCGGAGTTTCCACTTCGACATAGCCCCGCGCGTCGAAAAAGCGGCGAAGCTCCTGGACGATGCGTGCGCGCTTGATGAAGACCTCGCGTGACTTCTCCCCCGCGATGAGGTCGAGATCGCGCTGCCGATAACGAATCTCGACATCGGCGAGGCCATGCCACTTCTCGGGAAGCGGCAGCAGCGCCTTGCAGAGAAATGTCATCCTCTCGACCCAGATGGTGAGTTCATCCGTCCGGGTGCGGAAGAGGTGGCCCTCGACGCCAATCAAATCACCCAAGTCCAGCAATTGCAGCAGTTGGAACACGCGCTCGCCGACCACATCGAGCTTGAGGTACACCTGAATGCGCGCGCCGCCGCCCTGCAGATGCGCAAAGCCAGCCTTGCCGTGGAGGCGCAACGCCACGACCCGCCCCGCCAGAGACACCTCGATGGGCTTGGCTTCGAGTTCCTCCCGGGAAGCTGCGGAATAGCGGGCCACCAGTTCGGCCGCGGTGTTCTTCCAGCGAAACTCGTGGGGGTAGGGGTCGAAGCCAAGTGACCGGATCTGCTCGAGCTTCTTCCGGCGCTGGCGGTACTGGTCAAGCGGCTCGAATTCCAAGGCTTTTCCCTCGCAAGGATCGGGCCGCAGTATAACGGCGGCTCCTCCGATGCGCAACCGAACGGGCTATCGCTTGTGGCGTGGGTCTTTGCTATACTCCGCCTCACACTATTTGGGATGTCCTTAGGGGTGGTGTACCGTGCGCTTGAGAACCCTTCCCTCGCGCTCTGGATCGGTCTCGGAAGATTGGCGAGCATGGTTGCCTGCAGCACACGACCGTGTATTTCGGTGGGCGGCTGGCGAGCTCGATGCCAGCTACGCAATGCTCAGCGTTACTCTCAACGATGCGATTGCTGTCCGTCAGGACGGCGAGCTCAGGAAAGCTCAGCTCGAAGTCGGATTCTGCGCCCAGCTCGTGGAGCGTTTTGCAGCGCCGCTAGCGGCCACGATTCAGGCTCTCGAAGCGCACGCCCGCTATTACGGCACCCTTCCCAATACCGCGCCCCTGAACCCCGCCTATTTCCGATTTCCTCGCAGCCAGAGGACGGCATGGATGCAGGCGATGCTGTGCCGGGTGCTGTTTTCGGAGCGTTCGCAATTCTTTCATAAGCTGCATGCCCTGAAGGAGTTGGTGGATTGCCTGGCGTCCGATTTCTGCAAGGCTGCTGCGGAGTTGGCTGACGGCACGTCCACAAACCCGGTCGAGCTCTGGGAAGCAGTGGACTCTTATCACTATGATCTGAATACCTGCCTAAGGGAAACGCTGGTCATCATGAAGTCCTTCCTGCGGGTCCTCCCTGAAGACGAGTTGGGGGCCTTCCGGAAAGCTTTGGAGGCGCCGGCCCAGCCGAGAGAGACCGTGCCACGGGCGCCAAGAGCGCCGGTACGGGAAGCGCGAGCCATCCCAGTCGCCAGAAGGTAAGGCCACCCCGAGGGATACGGCTGGGAGCAGCGCCGTGTCGTTTGCCGCTATGTCCCCCATGAGTTAAGGTGCGACAATGCAACTCAGGAGGTAGAGGACTGCATCCCATCACCAGGATGCGCCTCGATTCGACCGTTGGCCCCGAACCGACCAACTGAGCCGAGCGAGATGAACGAAGCAGACGCCATCCGCTTTGCGCAACAGGGCGATGCGACGGCGTTTGAGTTCTTGTATCGGTTGCACAGCCGCCGCGTCTATGCGCTCTGTCTTCGGATGGTGGGAAGCCCGTCTGACGCCGAGGATTTGGCTCAAGAGGCTTTCCTGCAGTTGTTCCGGAAGATCGGAACGTTCCGGGGCGAGTCGGCTTTCTCGACCTGGCTGCACCGGATGACGGTCAATGTGGTGCTCATGCGGCTGCGGAAGAAGACGCTGCCGGCCTCTTCTCTGGAAGAGGCGACCGATCCGGACGAAGAAGCCGGCGGGCCAAGGAGGGACTTCGGAGGACCGGATCTGCGGTTGGAAGGATCGATTGATCGAGTGAACCTGAATCGGTGCGTGGAGCAGTTGCCGTACGGTTATCGGACCGTCTTTGAGCTTCACGACGTGCAAGGATTCGAGCACAACGAGATTGCCAGGATCATGGGATGCTCGATCGGCAATTCGAAATCGCAACTGCACAAGGCCCGCATGAGGCTTCGCGAGCTGCTGCACGAGGCGCAGCGGAGCCAGGCGCGGGAGGACAGGCAGTCCGCAAAGTCGCATTCGGCGTCCGAAAGTTGAGCTAGAATCGAAGGCGATTTCCTGCCTTCCGTGGGCGTGGTGGTGGATACGGCGAATGAAGGGTTCCGGGTGGGGCCCGAAAGGTAAGGAATGAAGGCCATGCAATGTCAGGAGCTGGAACAGCTTCTCGAGAAGAGCGGCGACGAAACGCTGCCGACCGGAGCGGTTGCGCATTTGGAAAACTGCCCGGCCTGCCGGAATCTCTTCGCTGACCTCGAGAGTATTGCCGCGGTGGCGCGGGAGTTGCCGCGGGAAATTGAGCCGCCGCAGCGCATCTGGACTTCGTTGCGTGCGCAGTTGGTGGCTGAAGGCATCATCCGGGAGAAGCCGCAGGCGGCTGGCTGGCGCGAGTCGTTCCGAGCGTTCTTTGCGAGACCGGCGCTGGCGTTCGGCGCAGTGGGACTGCTGATCTTGGCTGGGGCGCTGGTCGTCTGGCGGACCGGACCAAGAACTCCGGTTCCTGACCAAGCCCGTTTCGATTCGCGTCCGGTGTTGACCGCGGCCGGTGACACCCTGGAAGCGGAAGAGCGCGGCGTCACTGCGAATTTCACGCTCACCGATTCGAAGGTCGACCATTCCCTGCGGCAGAACCTGGCCATTGTGGACGATTTCATCGCTGCCTGCGAGAAGCGCGTGCAGGAAGAACCCGACAACGATCTGGCCAAAGAGTACCTTTCCACCGCCTACCAGCAGAAAGCTGAACTGCTCGCGACCATGATGGACCGCTCCGGAGGCGGCAACTGAGATGAGTCACCAAGACCTTAGTATGAAGATTTTCGGACTTTCCTGCGGGCTGGCCCTGCTGCTGGCCGCGCCCGTACCCGTCTCGGCCCACCGCCTGGAAAAGCACTTCACCGTTCAAGGCCGGCCCATCGTGACCGTCAACGCCATGGCCAGCGGCCGCATCGAAGTGAAATCGTGGAAAAACCCCGAGGTCGTGGTCATCGGTAATCACACCTCGAAGAAGGTCGAGATCGACTCGGAGCAAGCCGAGAATCGTATCGAAATTCTCACGAATGTCGTGGACAAGTCCGCCACGCAGTCCGAACTTGAAACCAACTTCGACATTACCGTGCCCGAAGAAACCGAACTGCAAATGCGCACCGAGGCCGGCACCATCTACGTCGAGCATGTCTACGGCGATATGACCTTCGAGACCGTGAGTGGCGACGTTCACTTGAAGGAAACTTCCGGTTACGTGATTGTCAAGACCGTGGGCGGTTCGGTGCTCTGCCTGCAATGTGCCGGCAAACTGAATTTCACTTCGATCAGTGGAAATATTCAAGTCCTCCAGCCCCAGCTCAGCAATCTGAGCGTATCGACGACCTCAGGCAACATCCTCTACGACGGTCAATTCCTGACCCACGGCATCTACCGGATGAAGACCGGCACCGGCTGGCTCGAGGTGCGCTTCTCCGACACCGATTCGTTCGATTTGCGCGCCACGACGGACCACGGCACCGTGGACAATCAGGCGCGAGCTTTCCTGAAACCGGACGCGCACGGCCTGCACTACATGCCCCGGTGGGCCAAGGGCATCCTCGGCTCCGTGAATGCCGGGCTCGCTCACGTGGAACTCTCCTCATTCAGTGGTACAATCCGCATCCGGAAGCGCGACTAGCAGTCTCAACTTCCCTGCGAACGTGATGACTTCCCTGCCCGGCTCGGGCGGCGCGCCGCGCCGCAGACTCGTGGCCCTGGCCGGATTCATGGGCTCGGGCAAAACCACCATCGGCAGTCTCCTGGCCAGGCAACTGGGCTGGCGTTTCGCCGATCTGGATACGCTCATCGAGCGGGCCGCCGGCCACGCCATCACCGAAATTTTCGAGCGCCACGGCGAGGCCGCCTTCCGCGAGGTTGAGCGGGAACAGCTCCTTGCGGCGCTCGGGCGCGCGGCCGAGTTCGCCCAGCCCACCGTGCTGGCCCTCGGCGGCGGCACTATCGCTCAGACGGGTAACTTGGAGCTGCTGCGCGCTGCGGGCGCGGCTGTGGTCTGGCTCGATTGCCCGCTCGAGCGGCTGATTGCCCGCTGCGCCTTGGTCACCACCCGGCCACTCTTTCGCGACGAAGCTAGTTTTCGCGCCCTTTACGAACAGCGCTTGCCGTATTATCAGCAGGCCGACTATCGCGTGGAGGCCGTGGGGAACCCGCGGGCCGTCGTCGAGCGCATTCTCGCGTTGGAGATTTTCGCGGCGGATCGGAGCAAGGACACGCTGAAATGAAAAAAATGACGCCGGAACAGGGTCGCTGGCCGGAGAGAACACTACCTCGGATGGCGCTGTGCCTTCTCGCCATCGCTGCCGCGCTCGCAGTCGCGCCCGCCGCCGGGCAGAAACAAGGCAAGGGCGCAGACGCTGGCGTACTTGCCCCCGACAAGGGAAAGCTGCAGATTCTCCTGGACGGCCAGCCGGTGGGCACCGAGGAATTCGAGATCGGTTCCTCGGCGGATGGCTGGACCGCCAAGGGCGCGACCGACCTGCACGTGCCCGGCGCCGGCCGCAACCGCGTGAACGCCACCCTCGAGCTCCGCGCAGACGGCGCGCCCAAGAGCTACGTGTGGACTTCGCAAAGCGACAAGAAAAACTCGGCGCACGTCGTCTTCGACGGCGGCGGCAACGCGAAAATCGTGCTGGAAATGGAAGGCGCCAGACCGTTCCAGCAAGAAGTGATGTTCGGGACGCCGCTCGTGGTGGTTCTAGACAACAATCTCTATCACCACTACGAAGTCCTCGCGCACCTCTACGACTGGGGGAAGAAAGGCCCGCAAACCTTTCCGGTGCTGATCCCGCAGGACATGACCCCCGGAACCATCACCGCCGAGGCCACCGGCTCGCAAACCGTGGATGGAAAAACCTACGAAGGCCTACGGGTGGCCACCGCCGATTTGGAAGTGATGGTTCATCTCGACCCCGCGCACCGTCTCATGCGCCTCGAGGTCCCCGCCGCCAAAGTCTCCGTCCTCCGCGAATAGCTCGGATTTCCAGCACTTCCCACGCAGGTCTCACTCGCGCCAAGACTCCCCTGCGACACAAGCGCCACCGAGTCCGCAGGAAGCCGCTGAGGCAAGCTGTCTGCAGTGGTGATCGATGAACTCGGCCGGCAGTTCAGCAAAAGAACGCTGTGAATCCCGACAGCCATTGATGAGACGGCTTCTGCTTGCCCTTGAGACCAGAGGAGAACACAGATGAGCAAAGAAAAAGAGGGCCGGCTCTCGAGGGGAGCCGGCTCTCTTGTTGTGGTTCGATTACTGAGGCGATGTCACTGCAGCGACGGGCTGCAGGCTAAGGGGCAACGATCTTGGTGCCGATCACTTCGCCCGAGACGATCAACTCGACGCGGCGGTTTTGCTGACGGCCTTCCGAGGTATCGTTTGACGCGATGGGTCGAGTCTTGCCGAAGCCCGTCGCGGTGGTCGAAGATTCCGGGACGCCTTGCTGGGTTAGATAGTTCCGGACAGCTTCCGCGCGCTTCTCTGAGAGCTCCTGATTGAAAGCTTCGGTGCCGACGCT
>Ga0187857_10001338_pt1 | contig 25807 bp, 25 predicted proteins | sample June2016WEW_8_10_FD_132984 | JGI IMG/M metagenome (GOLD analysis project Ga0187857, IMG submission 132984) | Peatland microbial communities from SPRUCE experiment site at the Marcell Experimental Forest, Minnesota, USA - June2016WEW_8_100 | ecosystem: Environmental > Terrestrial > Soil >... | reverse complement strand
CATGGCGTTATCCAATAGTCCAAAATCAGGAGGAAATTCTCGAAGAAGGACTCGAAGTTCGCGCCCCCGAGTATGGCGAGTCCAAGGCCGACCAATCCGCCGGCGATGACGGTGACCCACCGTTTGACCCTCAGATCCAGCACGAGGGCCGAGAGCGAGTTCGTGTATATGTTGAGCGCGTTAGCCGCCATGGCTCCGAGTATTATGGCGAACACGGCCAACGTGCCGAAGGTGCCCGCAAAGGCCTTCAGCGCCCCGAAGTAGTCGAAGCTTTGAGTCAGGCTGCCTACAATGCCTCCTATCACCTCTATCGCGAACGATGCCAACGCGCCACCGGCGAGGGCGAGTGCGGCCACCTTCCTGACCGACGATGTCGCCGGGAGATACCTCGAATAATCTGACGCGTACGGCGCCCAGCTCATTATGTAGGAAAAGGAGACGGCGAGGACGACCCCGATTGAGCCGATGGAGGGGACGTCGGACGCGCCCGCTGGAATGAAGGCGAGTGCTTCGCCCAAACGAGGGATGGAGATCACGAAGATGCCTAAGAACAGGATTCCCAGCACCACCGACATCAACTTCTCAAATGAATGAATTAAATCATGTCCGAAGATGGCTATGATGACCTGCAATGCGACGAGCAGCACGGAGGTCGCGATAAGACTGAACCCTGGAGCGATGGCTTCGACGGCCTCCGCTCCCAGGATTGTGTTGACCGTAAACCAGCCTGCGGTGCTTATCCAGTTCGCCATCCCAAGGGCGTAGTTTCCACGTCGACCGAACACGGCCCTGGAGGAGAACATCTGAGGAAAGCCCAGCCTGGGGCCCATAGCCGCGGAGAGCCCGAGCGCGAGGCCGCCGAGAACGTTTCCTGCCGCGAGTATCGGGATGCTTTGGAGCAACGTCAGGTGGAACGCCAGCACGCAGAGGACGCCTATGACGTAGTCAGCGATGGTGAGGTTCGCGGCGAACCAAAGCGTGAACACCCTCCCCGTCGAGCCGTGTCTCTGGTCCTCCGGGATGTGTTCGATTCCGAATCTCTCCATGGTGCCCGGTTTGTCAGTCATCTGGGCTTGCGTTTCGTCGTCTGTGCTTAAAGCATTTCGAAGCAGAGGAGCCCCCTGGCTGGGAGGCGAGGGCGAAGCTATGGAGGCCAACGGCCAATCCTGTGAAGGCGCCGTCAGGTCGGGCCTTGGAGGGGAATAAGAGATTAAGTGACGGAGAGGCAATTCCTGACCCGCTCGACCAGCTGGACCAAGTCTCTTCCCTCCCATGTCTACCATGTTGGACGTCTACGCTATCAGAGTAGAGGTCATGTTTTGGCACACACCATTCTGTCCCCAACTGTGCCATAGACCAGTAGCTCCGCGCAGACCCTGCCAATTGTAGGACACGCATCATGCGGAGAGTCGGAAGTTCACCTGGTTGCGAAGATCGTCCTTGGCTGCCTTGGAGAGGTTCAACCCTTTGCCGGTCAAGTAGGAGTCCAGGCTTACCTGTGTGACCCTGCGAAGCTGTTTCAATCTGCACCAACCGATGACGTCGTCGACCAGTTTCGGCACGAGCTCCTCGTCCTTTCGCAACATCTTCTCTTCCACTATCTTGTATATCCTCATCATTCGCATCTTTAGCTCCGGGTTCTCCGAGAAGGTGCCAGCGACGCCCAGCGACTTCCAGAACTCATACGCCACCTCGTCCAAGGGGGGAGTCTTGTCGCGGCCGTAGGTGTTGGCCGCGAACTTCAGAATATCCTCGGCTACCTCTTCATCGCTTTTGGTTATCCACGCGCCCTTCGACTCCTTCCTGCTCCACCAGTCGGCGGTCTTCACGTAGGAATACACCGCGCCGTCCTTGGCCCAGGAAAGCTCGATGAACCCAAGGTCCTGCGAGTGAGAGCCGCTCCCCCATGCGGTGCTGATGACCAGGCAAGGGGCCCCGGCCTCCCTTGCGACATCTATGAAAGCCTTCCAGTCATCGCTCCTCTCGTCCCAGCGGAACAGGATGGCTGATCCTTCAGAAACACGCGCCCCGACGAAAGTCTTGAGGTCCAAGGTCACCGCGTAGGTGGAGATCTCTTCATAGATGTCGTTGATGCCCATATTCGAGATCGTCAACTGTAAAGGCTCGACCGAGGTTGTCAACCGGTGGATGGAGGATATAAGCTATGATACTATCTAACGCTCGGCTACGCAGGGATTCCCCTCGCCAGACGTGGGGGATCAGGAAGCGCGACTACATGGTCCGATGAAAGTCAGTATTTGACTTCAACTTCGTAAGAATCTCGTCCCTGCGGAAGGTGGACCCGATGAATAGCAAGATCAGGTCGACCAGGAGGAGAACCGTCGAGATGACCAAGAGGGTGTCAGCGTCTAACGAGACAAGGTCGATCTCCTCCGCGACGTACAGCCCCGCGAAGGGGAGTACAATCAACCCTCCGAACCAGATTCGGCAGCCCGAGAGGGGGTCCACAGTCTATCGAAGAGGGGCTTGCCGACGGCCCAAGCGAGTACTATCCCGGAGACCTCGTCGGCGATGTAGTGCTGCTTGATGAACAGGGTCGAGAGGATGACCCCTACCGCCACGCCCAGAGAAAGGAGGGTCAAGGCCCAAGTGCGCCTTCCGGGCCGCACCCTGGCGTATCTGTACCAAGTGTAGAAGCAGATGGTGGAGACCGCGGCGTGAAGGCTGGGGAAGCAGTTGAAGGAGGTGTCGCTGGCGAATATGTCGTAGACTTGGGTGGCCCAGAAGTTGCCGGTGATGGGTTGCGCCAGCAGCTCCTCCCTCCACCAGTACGTCGAAACGGGAAAGACCACATAAATGGCTAGGGCGATGGCGTTGATCGAAACGAGAGACCATCCGACGGCATAGCCTCCCCTGTATTCGACGAACGCGAAGTAGAGCATGGTCAGTATGACCATGGGGTAGAACAGGTAGACATAGAAGATGACCGTCTGTGGCACGAACGGAATCGCATCGTCCAGGCCGCCGGTCAGGACGTCGAGGCGGAAGCCTGTGCCGGGGGCGTACAGCCGTCCGGTCCAGTCATAGCCGACCGTGTTGAGCAGGAAATAGAAGAGCACCAGCATCAGAATGATGCTACCAAGCACGTAAGTGACGTAGGCGCTCGCCCGCGTCGACTTGCCCCCGAAGAAGGTCTTCTCTATCCCACGCTGCAGCTTGCCATGCAGTTTCGACATGGTCCGATCAACCGGTGCGCGTTTCGCCAATCATCGTAGCCCTGGCAAGTATATAGGGGATGCCTTGCGCTTCGTCAATGGCCGCTTCTCTCTGGCACTGTCAGTGGCGCAAGGCGTTGTCGTGGAAGGGTCTGACTGAATCATAATCCTTAAGCCATTAAACGGGCGACAGCGTCCATGAATTGAAGCCAGACGAGCCAAGGGTCATGGCGAAGATTAGTGTGCGGCGGGGTGATGCCGTCTCTTGAATCTGTACAAGGCCCTGGCAATCTTTCTTTCTGCACGTTCTTGGCTTCAGTCATACTAGCCTTCCTCTTCTCTTAGGTTGGGGTTCCCCCTTCTAACTAAACGATCATCGCCCGGCTTGTAGCGTTGGGAAGCTCCTTGTCGCCGTCCCTTGGTTTCTTCAGCACGCGGAATCGGGAGCGGATCATCGAGCTATTGAAGGAGATTCAGGACAACCCGAAGGACCAGGACAACCTTGGAGCCTCTCTCCACCGTCCTGGCCTTCCTGGGTGTGGGCTCTCTGGGACCATGTCATTCGCTAAGCCTTATCGCTAGATTTGGGTACGTTTCCGGAAATCCGTTATATGGGCTCTGCAGGACATTGGGAACCGTCGGGAATTGATGCAGAAGAGCTTGGCCTCCGCCGACGGCCGGACGCCGGCCGCACCATCCGTGGGCGCCATTGGACAGATTAGGGTCCTGGACATCCGGGTCGACAGGATCGTCTCCTCCAACTTCCGCCACGTCATAAAGAGGTACCTGAAGAGGGTGGGCTTCTATGCCCTGAAGGCGCACCACGTGGCGGACACGGACCCGTTCTCCATGAGGCTGCAGGTGGAAGGGAGCGTCAGCAAGCCGCTAGTTTCCGACCAGATGGCCAAGTTATCCTACCTTTGCGATCGTCTAGCCTTCGTCATGAACGGCGGAGTAGTGGGCTTCCCTCCTCCGTCTGGGGCCGACGCAGAACTGCTGAGGACCGAGCTGGCCAAGGTGGAGCCGCGTCTGAAGACGGTCTATTATAGAAGGGCCTGAACGGCGACCCAGACGAAGGGGCTGCCTGGAGAATGTATGAATGCCGGAATCAATAGCAAGAAGCGTCAAAGTGAAATCTGTGGGCTTCGACGGACGAAAGGCCAAGATGGTGCTTTCATCACGAGGCCTTTCCGCAATGATCTGTGGGTCCCCCGAAAACGTCTTCTACGTCTCCAGACATCCGAGGAGGCATTCCTCGGTTAATTCGGCCCCCTTCGTGCTAAGGAACCAGCACCCCGGCATTTTGCGTCATCTTCCCCGAGGGAAAGGCGATCCTGATCGCCTGTGTTGCGGTCGTGATATGAGCCGGATGGGAAACGTGGGGGAGGAAGGAATGGCCCACCTATTTGAGGCGTATCCGGGAGTCTGGAGAGCTCCTCGCAAGCCTTTGGTGTAGGGGTATTTGATATAAACAGGGGAAGCGTATCAGAAGGCGACGATGAACTCGACGAGCGGCAATCCAGACGAAGAGAAGGAAGCCGATAAAGAATCCGAGGCGATAGAGCAGGAGCATGAGGTGGACGCTGCTGAGGATGTCAAGCCAGTGGAGGAATTGGAGTCCGAAGGGCAGGAGCAGGAGACCGAAGAGGAATCGGAGGAGCACGAGTCAGAGGAGATAGAAGACAGGGAAACCGAGCAAGATAAGGCTAGAGCGCACAAAGAGAAAAGACCAAATCTCTCGACAAAGAAAAAGACGATGCGCAGGAGAGAACATCTAGATTGAAAGGAGGCTCTCACACCAAACGATACAGGATTCGTCCAGGTCAAAAGGTCCGCCTGAACAAATGGAATCCCAATGATACGTCGGGTTTCGATGGAAACGAAAGTGAGGCGCTGGAAGAGTCAAAGAGGCTGAGCAAGGAGCTCGAACAACTTCAGGAGAAGCTCTACGCGGAGCATGAACACGAGGTGCTATTCGTTCTGCAGGCCATGGACACCGGTGGCAAAGACGGCACCATTAGACGCGTCTTCGAGGGGGTCAATCCTCAAGGAGTGCGAGTTGCGCGTTTTGGGGTTCCATCTACTGAGGAACTCAACCATGATTTCTTGTGGCGAGTGCACCTCCAAGTACCTGGAAAAGGCGAGATTGTCATATTCAACCGCAGCCACTATGAGAGCGTATTAGTCGAGCGGGTCCACAAACTCGTTCCTGAAGAAGTCTGGAAGAGCAGATACCAGCAGATCAACGGCTTCGAACGGTCGTTGTGCGAAGAAGGCATGACCATCGTGAAGTTCTATCTCCACATCGATGAGGATGAACAGAAGAAACGATTGCAGGATCGCCTTGATGATCCTAACAAGAGGTGGAAGTTCAGCACCTTTGATGTGTCGGAACGGAAGCTCTGGCCAGAGTACATCAAGGCATACGAAGACGTCTTGGAAAAGACCAGTACTGATTGGGCTCCTTGGTACCTGGTGCCAGCAAATCACAACTGGTTCCGGGACGTGATAATTTCCAGCGTCATCGTGAATACGTTGGAGAAGCTGGACATGCATTATCCGCCCCTGGCCAAGGATCTCAAGTCGATCGTCATCAAGTAGGAGATCGTCTAAGGAGACATGACGGGACCAACAGGCACAATTCAGAAGGAGCCTGTTCCTCGTGCGGGTCTCGGCGGAGGTCGGGCTCCAAAGTGGCTAGGTCCTCGGTGTCGGCGAACTTGACGGGGAGATTGCGACCAGTTTGCGCCTGAAGGACTCGCAGAATGACAGGTAGCCCTCATGCCTCCTGCGCAGCTCTTCCTCCAAGACCCTCCGAACAGCCGGGTGACCCCTCAGTTGACGGAGGTAAGTGATCATCAGGTCTTCGTCGTGGATGGCGCCCAGCTCATCCTGGAGCTCCTCCAGGATGCCCAGCAGCGAAGCATTCCCCCGATCGGTCTCTGCGAACTCTACAACATAACGCAGCTGCTTGCAGTGTTTCCGCAACCGATGGAGTGTCGCTTCGTCGGTCTCGTCTCCGAGGACGGTCTTCACTTCATCGTCGATCAGGTCGCTGAGCTTGCCCACGACCTTCCTGACCTTGTTGTTCAACCTGCGCCCTGACACCGAAGAGGGGAGAACCACTGGCTCTTTGGCCTTGAGCAAAGACCCAGCCGCGGCCCGAGAGGACCGCACGTGGATGGCCCTCTCCTGCGCGAGGTCGTCGATCAGACGCAGGAGCCTATCGTTCCGCGCTTCGCCGGTCAACCTGTCAGTCATGACGTCCGAATCTCTGACCTTCGTCGTGAGCTTGAAGACGTTCTTACAGCCCGCCCGAAACTCCCTGTGCGCGCCGGACCGACGAAGCTTGTTGGTGACGACCGCCTCGGCGGCTTCGAACCGCCTGATGGCCGTCCTCAGGTCGTGGATGTTCGCGGCGCTGGGATCGGCCCTGAACTTTTTCAGCCTCTTGGTGACTCCGCCGACCCGCTCCCCGAATATGGAGGCGAAAGCGTCGACGTCTAAGTCGCTTCTGGTCAAGCTAGTCGTCAACCTTCCTCGGGAGGTCGACGTCTAAGGCACCGAGACGACACCCCAGTAGGATGCCGGGAGAGGTAGCCTGCACTCACACCAGTACACCCTTCAAGCCAAGAGTAGATAGAGGCTCTGAATCGTATTTTAGACTTTGCATCGTATGTGCGGAAAGGGGGACGTCGCAATCCCATCCAGAGCAGTAGACCTCAGGACTTTATGCAGGCTCCAAGTAGGCGCATGTCTGGAAAAGATGTCGACGGGTCATGGGAACGGTGGGAACGTGGGAGAACGACAAGGAATGGGGCAGAACGGAGGGGTAACGCCTAGAGAACGATGGAGGAATGGGGCGGGAAAGATGAGTAACGCATGGGAACGGCATAATGCCTTCCCACCGCAAGTCTCGCCTCGTACAGGTCAGTTGAAGAGGGCAGAGCAGCACTGACAGTTGATCGATTGCGTCAGAAGAACTCGCACGAGTGGGAAGAATGTGGCTCGACTTAGCTGGGCATCAGTTGCCCGGCTTGACTTCCTTTGGCTCTTCGACGCTCGTAGCGACCTTCTTCGATTCGTTTGGTGTATTCTTCATTCGTGCTTCAATTGCCGCCTTAGCCTTCCCGGTCGCCTTTGCCGCCTTCTCTTCAAGGGCTTGGACTTTCCCCTTGATCTTCTTCTCTTCGCGTTTGGCGCCTGCAGCCGCTTTCAGCGCTTCCAGCTCGGCCTGCATCTTCTTATGCAGGTTGTCTATCTCGTCCTTGAGCTTGACTCTCTGCTCAGTTCGCAAGTGCGCCAGCTCTGTTTTCAAGCTAGCAACTTCCGTCTTCAGAGCCAACTCTGTTTTCAAGCTGGCAATTTCCGTCTTTAGAGCTGCCAGCTCCTTAGCGAGTTCTTTCTTTGTCATCTTCTTAGTCTTTTGTGCCATTATGCTACCACACACTTAATGACGTCGATGGGGTATTTGAACAAGACGTGTATACTGTGGTCCGAATGAACAGCCTGCAACCTTGAAATGAAAAGTCTATGTGTTTCTTGCACGGAATTCCAACAAGATGATAGCGAGCCATCCTTTCCTGGCGGAACAGGCATCAAGAACCGTGACGTCGAGCGGCAGCTGAATGCAGTCTACTACCACCGGCATCCGTAACCCCTGGTCCTAGAGGTCGGCCAATCCCGAGAAGGGGACTGTCTCTTGTAACATCTAGTGAGGCCAAGCAGGAACCGAGCGATGACTGCTTGGGCTAGGTCACTGTCCAGCTTTTCACTGCTGTTGGTCGAGGTAGTCGTCAATCATCCTCTGCAGGTCCGCGTTGACTTCATTCACGCTTCTGTTGCCGTCTACCCTGATCAGCTTGTACTTCTTCTCCATGGAGGCGAACTCCCTAACCATGAGCCTTTGGTACTTGATGAATGAATCGTAGAGGTCGTCGGAAAGCCCCATGTCGGCCCCCGACTCGTAGTAGTCGAGGGTTCCGTCCTTCTTGAAGGCCCTGTCGAAAAGCTCGACGGGCTCCACATCGAGACAGAAGGCCAAGTCTGGCTTCAGGGCGAAGCCGAAGAGGTCATGGGACCACTTCCTGCTTATCCCCCTGACTACACTCCTGGCTATCAGCGTATAGATGTAACGGTCGGCTAGGACCAACTGTCCAGCGTGAAGCGCGGGGAGGATCTTGTGCTCAAGCTGGTCGGCGAAGTCGGCGGCATAGAAGAGGGTCAGGGTCTTCTTTCCCAACGGCAGCCTCTGCTTGGCGGTGAGTATCCCCGCCCCAATGAGTTCGGACCTCTTCAGCCCCGTTGTCACAACGGCATGTCCCGCCGTCTCCAGCTTGCTCATTATGAGGTTCGTCTGCACGCTCCTTCCGGCAGCGTCGGGCCCCTCGATGACGATGAGCCTGCCCTTTACCTCCGCCTTATTCAAGTTGGGGAGGCCCTCTCCGTAGTACTCGATAAGCTTCGGCCGAATGTTGCGCGCTGGCCTACTGAGCAAGGCCCTTCTCCTCCTGGACGCCGACTTCGGGGGATATCATCATTTTGACCTTATCGCGGACGAAGTTCTGCTGAGTCTCTATGTCCTGGGTCCCATCAACCACAGTGAAACCCTCCCGCAGCACCATCCCTTCGTACTGCTGGGTGATTCTCCCCTGAAATATCCTGTAGCTTTCATAAATGTCGTTGCTGAGGTTGAGGTCCATGCCAGATTCGTAATGCTTGAGTTTGGGCCTCCCTTCGAGGATTCTGTCCACTGCCACGTCCACTGGGACCCTAAAGTAGAATGCGATATCGGGCCTGGCCGGGAAGCTGTACACCTTCCTGACCCAGTCGGGGGAGCATCCCCGGACCACGTCCCTCGCATAGGCCGTGTAGACGTACCTGTCGGCGAGCACAAAGTAGCCGGCCCTCAGAAGCGGGAAGATGTTCCTCTCGTAACGGTCGGCAAAGTCCGTGGCGTGGAGGAGGCTAAATGTGGTCGGCGTCAGCAGTCCCTTCTTCTTACCCTGGGAGGTGATCTCCTTCACGACCTCCGAAGAGTTCCATTCCGTGCGGAAGACCCGAAGGCCTAGGCTAGTGAGCCACTTCTCCAGGAGGTGGAGCTGTGTGGTCTTCCCTGATCCGTCAATCCCCTCTCCGACGATCAGCCGCCCTTTGACCGGCAACCTGTGACTGCTCGTGCTCGTGATCATCTCTCCTTGCTAAAACTGGGATCTCGGGCTTTCCGGCCTTTCGAGGGCTCAGGAGCTTCCCTCTTCACCTTGACCGCGACCTTCAATCCGAAACCACCTTCAAGGGTCTTGACGGCTTCTTCAAACTGCCGCCGGGGGAAGCCCCTCTCGAGGGGGATCACCTCCAGCGTGATCTCGTTCTTGCCTAGGCGCGCGGTGACGTCACAATGGGTCCTTTCGAGCAATTCTATGATGGTCGTGCAGTAGGCCAGTCCCTTTATGGCTTCCCTGCCTTCCACATCTAGTATCGACTTGTACCTCGCGAAGAACCAGTCAGCCACCCTGGGCTTCCTTGTCCTTACGAGAGCGATGGAGGCAGCGAGCTGGAGGGAGTGGCTGAGAGGGCTGTTCTCATACATCGATGCGTAGAATAGGGTGAAGGGGTCTAGGCAGGAGCTTTCACCCGTGGCCAGCCTGACCGCATGAACCAGCGCGGGAACATGCTCCTCTTTTATGAGGCCGGCACCTTCGAAGGCCTCCAATAGGGGGCGTGAATAGCGGAGGAGGTTCCTCCAGGCGGGAGGCTTGGCCAACTCGGCAACATGCGCCTCCCTCATCGACCTCTTCGAATAGACATAGGGGTCGTCGAGAAACGCCTTGAGGACGCCGTCCCTGAGGCCGTGGGTGCTCGCGTGGAGGTCGTCGATGGACAGGCTTTCCATCAACGACTTGCAGACAAGGGCCCCTGCAACGATGGTTTCAGCGCGGCCGCCGCCGATGGGTTCAATCTCGGCTATCTCGACGGCGGGCAGCTTCTGAAGCCTTTCGAACATCGATTCCACAGCCGCCCTCTTTAGAACGTAATTGTGGACCTTATAGAACGGGTACTTCCTCAGCTCCTGATCATAGCGAGCCAGGGCCCGAACCGTTCCACCGACGCCGGCGAGAGCCGCTCCGCCCTCGATCTCGAGTTCTCTCCTGTTGGGGAGGAGTTTCAGGACCTCCCGCTCCATTCCTTTCAGTTTCCTCCTTGAGTATCCCCCCCGAGAGTCCGCGAAGGACTGAGTCAGCTTCAGAGCTCCAATCGGGAGGCTCATCACCTTGACCAGCTTAGCCTTCCTTGTAGCGGTGATTTCTAGGCTCCCACCGCCTAGGTCGAAGAAGACGGAGGAGGAAAGGTTCATCGCTTCCGCGGCACCTAGGAAGGAGAAGAGCGCCTCCTCCTTCCCCGAAAGGACCCTGAAAGCAAAGCCCGTCTCCTTATTCGCCCGCTTGACGAACTCCATGCCGTTCTTCGCTTCTCTGACGGGGCTGGTTGCGATGGGCAGCACACGGTCCAGGCCTTCCGTATTCACTATCTCCTTGTAGAGGCGAAGGGTCTCAATGGTGCGATGCATGGGGTCCTCTCCCAGCCTTCCGGTCGTGTTCAGCCCTTCACCCAGCTTCGCCATCGCGCCGTACTGATCATACGCTTCAAAGGAACCGCTGTCGGTGACTCGATAGATCACCATCTTCAGAGAGTTAAAGCCGAGATCGATGACGGCGACCTTCGATGCACTTCACCACGCGAGAGCCAGGACAGCGGTCAGGAGAACCCTTACCTAAGCCTCTTGATGATTCTGGGGCTCAGGAGCCACCGCAGCTCGCCCGTCATCTTGGGAGTGAAGGAAGTCACGGAGATGCGAGCCAGCCCAGACTTCTTGAGCAGGATCTTCGCTTCAGGCCCCGCCCCAACCGCCTCTGCCACGAACGAAGAAAGAAATGGCTCGTGGCCGACAAGAAGAACGGAGGAGTCACGCCTGATCCTCGAAAGCTTCTTCACCAGGTCCTCCCTGTTCGCCTCGGGCTTGAGCTCCGCCCACTCTTCGACTTCGACCTTGAATGTCTTCCCGGCTATCTCGGCCGTCTCCTTCGACCTCTTCAGGGGGCTAGTGGCTATCCTGTCTAACTTGAGGCCCAAGGCGTCTAGCCTCCCGCAAACCTCCCCCACCTCCTTCCTGCCTGTGGAGGTCAAGGGACGCTCGGCGTCCAATCCTCCCATTGGAAGCGTCTTGCCGGCCTCCCCGTGCCTAAGAATGTAGATGTCCACGGAACTTCGCTCGTTTCGCCGTTATATCAGTGTATTGTGACTCCAGAAAGCGCTCCCGAATGTTTTTCCCCAGTTTTCGAGGAATCGGATTTGGAACGAGCAAGTGGTGCTCGACGAAGCAAGCCGAGGAGATACAGGGCATCTCCCAGATGGCAGGGATTAGAATTTCACTCGACTGTAGAAAATCCTCTTGGCCACTTCGCCTGAGACAATATAGAGTAGCACGATCACCGCCATCGCCAACATAAACGAAACGGGGGGCGGGCTAAATCCGAACAAGCCTCCTAGAAGAGTGTAGGGAAGGATAAGGGAGACGCCGACAGTCGCTATAGTAGCTACCACTAATTGCCTCCCCGGAACACTCTTGAAGAAGGGACGCCGGCTCCGGATGACCATTACAACTAGAGTCGCTGAGACGACCGACTCCACAAACCAGCCGGTTCTAAATAGGACGGTCGACGAACGCAGGACAAGCAACAGCATTCCAAAGGTGAGATAGTCAAACACCGAACTTAGGATGCCGAACGTTATCATGAAATTGCGAATGAATTTGACGTTCCACCGTCGAGGCTGTTCGACCATTTCACTATCCACATTGTCTGTGCCGATGGTCATCTCTGGGAAATCTGTCATTAGATTGGTAAGCAGTATCTGCGTGGGCAGGAGCGGGAGAAAGGGGAGGAAGAGGGATGCACCTGCCATGCTGAACATGTTTCCGAAATTGGCGCTGGTCGCCATGAATACATACTTGAGGGTGTTGGTGAAGGTTCTTCTTCCTTCCTTTACTCCTTGGACAAGCACGCTCAGGTCTTTTTCACGCAGAACGATGGATGCCGATTCTTTCGCGACATCCACGGCGCTCTCAACTGAGATCCCGACGTCAGCAGCATGGAGAGCTGAGGCATCGTTGATTCCATCTCCCATGTACCCTACAACATTCCCGGCCTTCTTGAGCGCGAGAATGATGCGTTCCTTCTGGTTTGGCTCCACCTCCGCGAATATGTCAGTCTGATTCACGCTTGCGAGCAGCGCCTCGTCACTCATCTTAAGGAGGTCCGGACCCGCAACGACTCTTGGAGCTGGGAATCCGACCTGCTGAGCAAGGACACCTGCGACCAGTCGGTTGTCTCCTGTCACGATCTTCAGTGAGATTCCGAGATGTTTCATCTCGCCAATGGTCTCGGCGATGTTTGGCTTGACAGGGTCGAAGAGGAGAAGGAATCCCAAGAAGGTCATTCCGACTTCACTATCTTTCGTAATGAGTTTCTCAGTTCCAGTGGACTTGTAAGCGACCCCCAGAACTCGAAGGCCTTTGGCGCTGAACTCTTCAAAGCGTTGTTGAACCTGCTTTCGCGCCTCCGCGATTTCAACGATGGTACCCTCGGAAGTTTCAACCGAGGAGCAGGCATCAAGCACATTCTGCAGAGCACCTTTCGTCACCATCAGGCCCTCTCCGTCCTTTGACACCAAGATGCTCAACCGCTTACGAATGAAATCATACGGGACCTCGTCCAGCTTCCGGTAAGCGGACACATCAAAATGATGAGCCTGAATCGCTTCGTCAGTCCGAATCGCTTCGTCTATGGGATTGGTGAATCCAGTCTGGTAATAAGCGTTGAGAAAAGCGTAGAGAAGCACCTTTTCGCTTTCCTTTCCCTCAACGTCAAGCATGGACTGTATCTTTACCACGCCCTCTGTCAGGGTGCCAGTCTTGTCGGAGCAGAGCACGTTCATGCTGCCAAAATTCTCAATGGATTCCAACCGTTTGACTATGACTTTCTGCTGCGCCATCTTTTTCGCTCCCTGAGCAAGGTTGATGCTGATAATCGCCGGGAGCAGTTGCGGAGTCAATCCCACAGCGAGAGCTAATGAAAAGAGAAGAGATTCCAGCACCGGACGCGCAAGATACACATTTATGGCGAAAGTGACAACCACTAGTAGCATCGTAACTTCCACAAGAAGATACCCGAACCGCCGGACGCCATGCTCAAACTCGGTTTCGGGTGGCTTTAGTTTCAACCGCTCGGAGACTTTGCCGAACTCGGTTCTTGATCCGGTCCCAATAACCACTGCCTGTGCGCTGCCACTGACTACGTTTGTGCCCATGAAGAGACTGTTTGTCCGCTGACTGAGCGCTGTTTCAGGCGGTAGAACTCCGGCCGTTTTCTCAGCTGGATAAGTTTCTCCAGTCAAAGATGCTTCATTGACGAAGAGGTCTTTGGATTCTATAATCAAAGAATCTCCGGGGATAAGGTCTCCAGCGTTGAGGATGACAACGTCTCCAGGCACGATCCCCTCGACCGGGATCTCCTTTTGACTTCCATCGCGAAGTACGGTCGCCTTGGTCTGCACGATCGCGAGCAACTTCTCGACAGCTTTGTTGGCGCCTCGCTCCTGCGAGAACCCGAGGAGGCTGCTTACCAGGATGATGACCAGGATGATGACCGCGTCCACGTGATCACCAAGGAAGAATGACAACCCCCCTGCGAAGATCAGGATGAGGATGACCGGGCTCTTGAACTGGGCGAGCAGAAGTGTGGGGGTATCCGATCTCTTCTTCGGCGTCAGAAGGTTCGGGCCATACTGCTTGAGCCGTTTTCCCGCTTCATCGTCAGTTAGGCCTTTCGATGATGTCTGTAGACGCTGAAATACATTTGGAGTGGGGACGCTCCAGAAGGATTGCTCACTTTGGCTATCTTGGTCGCTCACGGAAATCGCCAGGGAACTGCTCCCTCATCTTTCTTGAGGGAATGGAGAAAGCGGGTCTATAAACAGAGTGGTTGCTCGTCCTGGTACGTCTTGGCAAGGGAGAGGCCAAAACGGGCTCAGGTGACTCATCGTGTGGTTCGTCTCTTCGGTAACTGTCGTCGGACAAGAGGATGAAATGACGTCCTGCATCATATCAGCATGGAATTAGGCCACGCCATGCCACCACCCGCTAAGACGACCTTCGGCAGAATGCTAATCCAAAAGGCCAGCCCGTCCCACCGAGGATAAAGCTCGGGGTGACAGGCGCGCCATTAACGTTGACCGCGCCCGAATCAGGGAGGAAGAAGCCTTAGGATCCTTGGGTCTCGTACGAGTAGGGCCCTTCTTCTTCATTTAGACCACGAGCTCTAGTTCTGTTGCCCACCGATCGTCGATTGGTGTCCGCTGCCTCCGGGCTCTTCCTTGGGCTTGGGCTTCTTGATGACAAATTTGACCTTCGCGTCCACTATGGAGTAAAGTTGGGACTGGGACAGCCTCAGCTGATAGGCCCCAGCAACATCAACGGGGTACACGAAGTGCAGCTTAGAAGCCGGCGGAGGACTCAGGACGGGCTCATGAACCGCGCCGCTCGCATCCTTCCTGAAGAGGTGCGCGATTACTTTCACCATCGACGAGACCGACACCTCCAGGACTGTCCCGGGCTGAAGCTCCTCCGGCACCCTCATAATATAGGAGGAATGCCAGGCTGGCGGACCAGGCGGCATCACTTGCATCAGTTTCACCGACTGCTCGTATGCTACTTCCTCGTACTCGTCTGCAGCTTCGGACAATGACCCTGACCCCTTTACACCCCGTCGGGCTTGTGAGGAATATTAGCCTTTCGACGGCCCTCCCTGCGCTCCACGTAAGCGAGCGAAACTACCAGAAGAACCACCACTAAGGAAATGGCGACTCCGATGGAGAGCCAATTGGTCGTGTTCCGCGTCGATACGGGTGCCTGTGTGGCACTAGACGTGTTGCTACCGCTGGAGGGGGTAGTGGAGGTCGCAGGGGCGGTACTGCTCGCCGGAACGGTGGAGGTTGAAGACGTCGTCTCGTTGCCTGGTTCGGTTTTGGGCGTGTAGGTCACGACGAATGTGACGGCATTGCTCATCACCGCCGTCGTGTTCACGAGAAGCGCGCTGGCGCGGAACTGGCCGTCCATGGGCATGTACAATTCGTATGAGAATTCCCCGGTTTCGTTGGATTGCAACCTGAAGTTCTCCCAGCTGCCGTCGGGCCAGGTGATGGTGAGGAGGATGCCTGCCACAAACGGGGGTGTCAAGACGCCTTCGAAGATGATCGTGTCGCCGACGTGAACGGCGGTGCTGTTGATGCCAAGCAGAAGGGTTTCGTTCGGGGGCTGAGCCTGCTCAGGGTCGGCGATTTCGGCCTGGGCAACCTGGGCGCGTGTGGCGCCGAGGTTCGACGTTAAGGGGGTCGGGGCAAGGATGCCCCCGATCAGTAAGAAGGCGCTAACCAACGCCAAATATCGATAGAAGGTATGCAAGGACCACTACCTGGAACCAGATCAGGCCGGCATAAAAACCCAGAAGGTAGAGCATCGAGGTCTTGGATCCGCTGGCAGCTGCTACGTGCTGTTTGGTCGGGCACCCTCCGGCGAGGACGGAGAAAAGCCCGAAGCCTATTCCGCCTATGAAGATCAATATCATCGTATCAAGCGTGAGGCCCGGGGTCTTGAGCAGCGCGAGGAAATCGCCTTCGTAAGGGCTGAAGGGCCTCAGGACAACGAACCCAACGAGGGCACCCACGAACATCCCCAGGACCGTCTTCAGGAGGTAGGTGTCCTTGAAGAGGTAAAAGTCTCTGTAGCCGGAGACCGAACATGCCTTGGAGCGCTGCCACAGGAAGCCTATAATCAGGCCGGCGATCAGCGTGGCGACGGTGACCTCTAGTCCCGTGCTTTAACCCTCCATTTGACGAAGCGGCAGGCGACGACCACGCCTATGAGGATCCCGATCAGCCCGGGCACGGCCAGGAGGTTCCCGTAAGCCAACAGCATGACCGCCCTGACCGAGCAGAAGCCCATGAGCATGCCAAAGTTGGCTACTGCGAAGCCATATATCACGGGAGAGGCGCGGTCGGGGACCGACCTGAGCCGTAGCTCCTTCTTCTGGTATGCCGAGATGGCCGCTCCGAGCACGATGCCCACATAGGTCAGCACAGGGATGACGAGGGAGTAGTTTGAGAGAAAGAAGTTGGTGCCGAGAAGCTTGTTGAAGACGAAATCAATCATGTCTCTCGGATGAGATATGCCGCAGATGCCGAAGGCTTCGGGGATGTTCATCGCGAAGATCCCCACTGCGATGGCGGCCCAGAGGCCCGTTACGAGGCCTGCAATCAAGGGAGTGATCTTGAAGCGCTTCGAGAGCTCAACCGCCCCCAGTTATGAGCCGAATTAACGGGATCGTCTTGGGGACTGGGTAGGTCAACGTCGCGTTGCTGGCTTGTAGGAGCGCCGTGGAGAAGGCCAGCGTCGGGAGGACGGGAGCGTTCTGAATGGAGACTTGAGCAGGCATCTGTGCTCTGGCGATGAAATTCGAAGAATTTGCAGGGACCTCAAAGGTCAAGGGATACTGTGAGAGGAGGACTCCGGTCTTTTCGTAGCTGGTGTAGACTATCACCGACGCGTTGATCGGAACCACGGCGGCATTGGAGAAGGTGAAGGTCAGGTTGGTCGTGTACACCGCATAAGTGCCACATCCCAGTCGCACGGTGTTCACCACCAGCGAGCTGAAGTTCAGGAGCCTGATATTCTCCATCCCCACGATACTTACGTGAATCGCGCCTGTTCCATGGCCTACCGGGTTTGGCACCTGATAGACCGCCGGGACAGTAAGTGCGGCGGAAATTACCAAGAAGACCAAGAAGATCTTGAGGCTCAAGGCGATCCCTCCGTCAGCTCGACGATCCCCCGTGGAAAATCGTAGACAAGCTTGTAATTGCCAAGGAGGCTTCGGCCCATTACGAAATCGACGCCGAGTTCATTGCTGAGGTCCTGAGCCGCCGTCAACACGTTCTCCACGACAAGCTTCCCCACTTCGATCTTGCTGATCGTGATGAAAGGAACTTTAACCAGATAGTGAGGCGTGAGCAATTTCGTTTTCAGGTTGGCTACTTCCGGAATGTAGAAGGCGTTGTAACCCAGCTCGATGGCATCGCTTCTCTGAATCAGGCAGAGCTCCGACGCCGTATCGAAGACCGCTCGCAGTTCACGGACGCCGTTGGGCCCATGAATCCTGACGAAGTAGGTCCCATCCGGGCGAAGACGGAATGCCACGCCCACTAGATCATCACCTTAGCATCTCGGGGTTCCCTCAGGGCTTGGAAGACGCACAGATCCTCTTCTGCCTGCTTTATCAACTCCTGTGAAAGCATCTTCCGGGTTATGTGTTCACAGATGATGACGCCCTTGGTGGGCTGCCCATGTTCGTCCCTGGCGGTGACCTTGACCGCGTACCAGAACGGCGCGTACTTGGCGTCTATATGGGCCAAATCAATTTCCATACGATTATCCGATGTCATATCACACTTACCACGATATTTGATTTACGTCAATAGACGATTTACCATGCGGTCTGTATGCCTTGTTTAATAGAATAAATAAAAAGGGGTGTTGGGGATGAAGTGACAAACCTCATCCTCAACTTCCTACGTCAGTATCGCTTTACTTACTAGTGCGCTTATGATGTTAGTCTTGTAATGGTTGTCGGCCAGCGGAACGGCGTTAGCTATGGCGGCTGCTCCAGCGTTCGTTGCTACGGTGGCGCTGATAGCGTTGCCCTTCAGGGCGGTTTCTGCGCCAGTCGCCTCGATCGGCGTCGGAGCGACCCCACCCAGCCAGATGTTGGCCGTGGTGACTGTCCCTGAAGCCGGCGCGGCCATCAGGCCCACGCTTGTGAGGGCGAAGTCGAAGTTCTTCCTGACCTGCTGCTTGATGAAGACCTGCTTGTTGCCCGTGGGTGGAGCCGGCACGTCAATCTCCGTGATGATTTCGTCGGCTTTGAGGACGGTGCCCGGAGCGAGGGCGTAGAAGAACTTGTTAATCGGTATGGTCCTCGAGCTCGTTACGACTGACGCTCCCAGAGCAAGCAGCGCGATGGCCGTGTCCGACGCTGCCACGGAGTAACAGCCCAGAGGTCCGCCGAACACACTGTGGAACTGATTCAGGCCACTCACCGCGTAGCAGGTGCCTCCTCCCTTCCTCAGGCAGGGGAACATGTTGCCCTCCCAGCGGTAGTACCAGCACCAGACCTCCTGGCTGATGTTTCCGCCGATGGTCCCTATGTTCCTGATGTTCGGGGTAGCCACTTCGCTGGCCGCCGCGGCAAGCATAGGCCAGGTGGCAAGGACCGTCGAATTGTTGGCGATGCTTGCCAGTGTGGCGAGAGACCCCACGTGCAGCACCCCGGACGCGTCCGAGGAGATCGCATTGAGGCCAGGTATAGTCTTGAGGTTGATGAGGTAGTCGGGGAGATCTGCCCTGATGAATCCCTTCAGCTGGTGAGTTAAGTCCGTCCCTCCGCCTATCACAGCGGCTGCGCTTCCGTACTTGTCCAGCATGGCAACGGCGTCGGAGACCGATGTCGCGTCATAGTGGTTAATGACTTTCATTCCATTTCACCTACTGGCTCTTCCCCAACGCCTTCAGCACCGCCCATGGCGTTGCCGGCTGCGACCTGACCCATTTGCCAGTGGCGTTGTAGATAGCGTTGACGATCGCCGCTGCCGGCGTCGCCAGCGGCGGCTCGCCCAAGCCCTTTACGCCTAACGGACCGTTCTTGTCATACGACTCCTCGATGATGGCGGTGAAGTTGTCAGGGGTCGGGAAGTCATTTTGGGTGGGGAACCTGTGGCCCAGGAAGCTGGGGTTCATCGGAACCCCGACGCTATCGTCGACGAACCATGACCACATCAGCGCGTACCCAAGGGACTGCACGGCCCCTCCCATGATCTGGTTCGTGGTGCCGTTGTGTGTTAGGGACGTTCCCACGTCGTCGGCCGTCACCATATCCAGGACCTCTATGGCGCCCGTGGCTTCGTCGACCGCGACCTCGGCTGCCGTGGCGCACGTCGTCCTAGTCACCATCTTGGTGGGATATGTGTTGTATCCTCTGCCCACGATGGGATTCGGAGAGGCGGCTAGGACGGCCGCGACCGTCACGGACTGGGTCGGGGTACCTGTAACGAAGATATTCCCTAGCTTTGCGCTGAGCTTGTCGGGCGTAGTCTTCAGCATCGGGGCGGCTACCGCGAAGAGTTGGCTCTGGACGTCGAGCCCTGCCTGTAACACGGCAGCCCCTGTGGTGATGCACCTCGTGCTTCCGCCTTGTCCCCCGCAGTTCTGGGTGACCGAGGTGTCGCCGTAAGCGCCAATGCGCACGTCCCCGGCGCTGACGCCTATCGCTTCAGCTGCGAGGTAGGTCAGAGCGGAGACCGTGTCCTGTATGCTCGAGATGCCAACGTTCAGGAAGAACCCGCCGTCAGTGGTCGAGTTGATAATGGCACAGTCGATGTCGCCTCCGGAAGTTCCCTTGTTGCAGACGAAACCGCTAATGCCGATTCCGTGATACCTGCCGTCGGAGAGCACCTTGGTACCAGGGGCGTGCCACTTTGTCGTCCATCCGATGCTGTTGGCTGCGTCTTGGATGCACTTCGCCAAGGCCATGCTTGAGAAGGGCAATCCCGACTGCCCCGCGTTGAGCCCCAATGACCCGTTGTCGGTGTCGTTCATGGTCTTCACGTTCTTGAGCAAGAACTGAACCTTGTCCATGTTCAGCTTCGCGCACAGCTGCTCGATTACGGGCTCCATGTCGAAGAGGCCTCCGGGCTCTCCTACGCACCTCCAGTACGCGCCCTGAGGCTTGTTGGTGGTGATTGTGTGACCAGTGAAGCTGGCGTTGGGCACGTTGAAGGTGATCTGCAGAGGCGATATCGCATCGCCCACTGCCGGCCAGGGGAAGGCCCCGATGTCGGTCCAGAAAGTGGCCTGTATGGCCATGAGGGTCCCGTCACTCTTGGCGCCCAGTTTTATGTCACCCCTGTCGGCGTACTGCTGGGTTGAGCTTAGGTAGTTCTGCTTCCTGCTCAAATGGTACTGCACTGGGGCCCCTGCCTTCTTGGCAAGGACCGCAGCTACTACATTGTGCGTGTTGAAGTTAAGGTCACCGAACGCCCCTCCGGTGCCGTGGGTTTTGATGGTCACGTTCTCCAGAGGAATGTTCAGGGCCCCGGCTACGGTGGACCGGAAGGAGAACGGGTTCTGACAATCCGTGTAGATGGTGAGCTGATCCTGTACAAGATTATCCCATACGGCGATGCAGGACCTCGGCTCAAGGGTTGAATGTTGGTATGACGCCGACATCCCTATCGTGTCTTCGACGGTCACGTCCGAGGCGGCGAAGCCTGCGTTAACGTCGCCCCAGCCTCCCGTCAAGGGTTCTCCCACTTCGTTGGTGTTCGGAATGAGCCCGGTCAGCGTATTGTTGGTAATGGCCGCGTCGATGTTCGTAACGAACGGCAGGACACTATACGTCACCTTGACCAGCAACAGAGCCTGGGAAGCGATGTGCGGATCTGTCGCGGCCACGCCACACACCTCTTGACCTACATAGAATAGCTCCTGGGTCATTATGGGGCAGTCCAAGTAGGTGGTGACAGCCTTGACGCCCGGAAGGGCCATCGCGGCGCTCGTGTCGATGGCGGTTATCTTCGCGTGAGGGTAGGGGCTGCCCAGCATCGCCGCGTACAGCTTTCCTTCGAAGACGTGATCGGTCGAGTAGTCGAGCTTGCCCGTCACCTTCTGCAGAAGAAGGAGGTCTGGGTTAGGTTGGCTCAGTACATTGAAAGTAGGAGTCGACATGTCTAGCTGCTACCTCCCACTGACGCTACAGCCGTCAAAATTCTGTTGTACACGCCACATATGCACAGGTTGCCCCCCATGGCTGTACGTATCTGAGCCGTCGTCGGTTTGGGGATGGCGTTAAGAAGCGCCCTCGCTTGCATTATCTGGCCTGGAGTACAGTAGCCGCACCCTTCCGCTTGGTTCGCTATAAACGCCTTCTGCACAGGATCGAGGTTGTTTCCGTAGTCGCTTATCCCTTCAAGGGTCGTTATCTGGTGGCCTTCCGCCTCGATCGCCAGGATCTGGCATGAGTTGATGCCCATTCCATCCATCATGATGGTGCATGCTCCGCATTCGCCCAATGAGCAGCCGTCATGCACTGAGAAGAGGTTGAGCTTTTCCCTGAGCACTTCCAGAAGAGACCAGTTGGCCTGTACCAACAACGTCTGTGGGTTCCCGTTTACGGTGAGCGTCACCACTTTGGACGTCACTGGTCCCGTTGGGGTTGTAGAAGTCCCCGTGCCGGTCCCCGTGCCGGTCCCCGTGCCGGTCCCCGTGCCGGTCCCCGTGACCGTTGTGGTCACCGTTTTCGTAGAGGTCACCGTGGTCGCAGCTGACTTGGGCAGGCCCGGTATCCGTACGCCTTCCTCGACACCGGCCACCACGACAGCGCCCACCACTGCGCCTGCGACTGCTCCCTTCATGAAGTTCCTTCGCGAGACTCCCTTCTTCTCGATGAGTTCGTCGTCTGGCTCTGTCATCTAGGAGCTACCTCCTAGTTGACGAGAGCACCTTTGCCTAGTAAATAGATTAAGACTAGTCGTGAATCTTACACTCTCCGCATAGCTAAACAGCCTCAGCCTCTATTAAGTCTTTAAATCACGAGCTATTTGTGTAGACTACCTATGGTAAATAGAACTGTTTCAGTAAACAAAACCATTTTCCCAGCCATGCGTTCTGGTTTTCAGGCTCGCGGAAATCAGTCGCCACGATATCCTCGCAGCTCGCAGGTGCTCCTCTTCGTGGTTCGTGTGTGCCTGGCTGCACCCCGTACCGCATGCGGACGAAAATGCGCTTCGAGCATCCCTGAATCATCTTCCCCAAACGCCGTCGGCAAGGCCGAGGAACCGGATTCAATGAGTGCGCTCTGGAGTGACCAGCTACATCTCCAAAAGGCGAGGCCAGGCTTAGTGGAAGAAAACCCTGCTGCCGTTAGAGTCAGATAGGGATTCCTCTTCCGATGAAGGGAGAGGACCAGGGAAGGGAAGACAGAAGGAGGGAGGTGGAGAGGGTGAAGGAGTTCGCCGGCCAGATGGCTTGCGGGCTTTCGTGGGTGGGATGGTCAGACTCAAGCATCGACCCTCCGTCACCTCCTCTTTCGTGTGGAGGGTCCCAATCACGGCTCCTGGTGGACAACAGCCAGACTATCCGTGCTGGTGCTTTCCCATGTACCTCTCCACGATCTCGCGAAGTGCCTTCAGCGGCACCGCCCCGTCGCCCAGAAGGGCGTCGTGGAACTCCTTGATGTCGAGCCTCTCGCCCAGCCGCCCCCTCGCCTCCTGACGAAGGCGAATCATCTCCAGCTGGCCCGCCTTGTAGGCTAGGGCCTGCCCCGGCCAGGTGATGTACCTGTCGACCTCGTTCACGATGTTGTTCTCCGCCAAGGCCGTGTTCTCCAGCATGAATTCGATGGCCTCCCCGCGAGTCCACCACATCGCATGCATCCCGGTGTCCACGACCAGGCGACACGCCCGCCAGGCGTCGTAGGAAAGCATCCCCATCCTGTCTAGGTCCGACGAGTAGAGCCTCATTTCATCCGCGAGCCGCTCCGAGTACAGGCCCCACCCCTCCACGAAGGCTGTCACGCCGCTGTTTCTCCTGAACTCCGGGATCCCCTCCAGCTCTTGGGCTAACGCGATTTGGAGGTGGTGGCCGGGAATCGATTCGTGGTAGGCGAGGGCCTCGGCTTCATAACGAGGCCTGGTCTTCGGCGCAGACGTGTTAACGCAGTATCTGCCCGGCCTCGAGCCGTCGGCCGCGGGCTGGCGATAGTACGCTATCGTCGAATGCCTCTCTTCGTGCTCCCCCATACGCACGACCTCGCAGTCGGCCTTGGGGACGCGCCCGAACCAATCCGCGATCGCGGCCTTCGCCCTCGACAGCGCCGCCTCCGCTTTCTCCGCAACTTCGTCTCCGCAAGCGAAGTGTAACGAAGGGTCCGTCCGGAGGCGGTGGAGTATCTCCTTCCTGTCCTGAACGCCAAAGACCCTCTCGCCCAGCACCTCAATCTCAGCGTTGACCCTGGCCACCTCCCTTAGGCCTGTCTGATGGAGCTCCTCCGGAGTCAGGTCAAGGGAGGTGTGCACCCGAATCAATCGTGCGTAGGCCTCGGAGCCACCTGGCACGTGGATTATGCCTGGGCGCTCCTGTGGGCGAGCCCTCGGCAGGATATCCGATGTCAGGAACTCCATGTATCGGACGAGCGCGGGACGTACGGAATCCCGGACGGCGCCAGTCAACCTCTCTCTGAAGTCGCGCCGTTCGTCTTCCGACCAGTCATCATGAGGCATGGCGAGAGGGCGCAGGAACGCCCATTCCGATTCGGGCTTGGCGATCATTTCATGGACCTCGTCGACGGCCTTCTCCACGCAGGCGCGCACGACCACCCTGCCTTCGGAAGCCCCTCGTCTGAGGTTCGCCATGTGGTCGTCGAAGTATCGGCCCATGGCGGTCCAGCGCTTTGTCATCGCTCGGCCTTCGGCAGGACTTCTCACTGGCTGATAGGACTCGACGTTGACGAATTCGACCTGCGGGCCACTGAGCGGATCCACGGTCCACTCCTCAAGGCGGCACAGGGAGTAGTCCAGCGCCGACCGCACGTCGTCGAGAAGGGCCGTCCTGGTCAACCTGTCTTCGTCGGACAGGTCCCTCTCTGGGATGGCATAGCACCGGTCGATGACGGACTCGTACTCTCTCTCCCTCCGCGAACGCCCTTCAGGGGTGATGTCGGGGAGCCGGTCGTCGAATCGCCTATCCCCCAACAGGGTGGCGAACAACGGGTCGTCCACCAAGCGCTCCTCCCAGTACTCCTTCGCCAGCGCACTCAAGGATTCCGCAGGTCCGACTTTCGGATCCATGATTCAATGCACTGCAACCGGCGCCTTTACTCTTTGCCCTGGTTGCTCGTCCCCCATGGGGAATAGGCGACGTCCGGGTCGGAGAGACGGATGCCTGGCCTTCCCTGGCCTCGCAAGACTTGGTTCAGTGAGACCTGTCCACCCGTCTCAATAGATTCGGAATACCAAGGGCTCCCTGTTCATGCCTGGCTGGGCTTAGGGCGCAAGGGCCCTTGCTTCAAGCCGACCCTCACCGCCTTCGAAGTTTTTCAAGCCCCGTCCATGTTTCCCCGGCGACCTCGAGAGGAGCAAGCTTTGTAGAGCGAAACGACAGACAAGATGGCCATAGGGGCTATAAGTCTTCGATGGCAGCCCGACGCGTCATTTTGACCGAGTTCACGTCATTTTCGTCATCATCGTCATCAAATACGTCAGATACGTCAGATTCGTCATTTTGCCAGCTAGCGCCCGCCATAGGCTGGCAGAAGGCGGGATTCAGGCTGGGGACAGCCTGTAGAATCCGTCTGCCAGACAAGCCTCTGACGTCATGAAAACGGAAGAAGGAATTTCGATCTGGCAATCTGACGGAGGAGGCCTAGCTCCAGCGGCAATGAATTTCCCCCGTCGAAATCCCACCGTACATGTTCTGCTATTGCCTTGATTATCCTCTCCGCGGCGTGACCACCTCTGAGGGTAATTGGGCCACTCCGTCTTCCTCTACGCTCATTGGAATCACCGATCCTATGACGACAGGGAAGTGTCAGCGCCATCCGGCCCTGCCACACGACGAAGACCTATGGGATTGGATCTCTTAGCTTCTTGCCAACGCGATCACGGCGACGATAATAATGGCAATAAGAGCCAGGACAAGGAGGCGGAGGACGCCATTCCTCTCCCATATCGCGATGGTGGCGTTCATGTGGGCGAACGGGTTGGGGGAGTTGAGCATCCTAACTAGATCGAGGGCCTCTTCGTATACGAACGTTCCGCCGTCCACCCTGACTATGTTCTCCTTCTCGATAGTAAAGGTGTGCCCCTTCACTGCCAGGGGAGCGTGAGGTCCCCTTCCCCCTGCCCAAATTCGGAACTGGTCTTCGCTCACAAGCCTCAAGGGGGTGATGGCACTGGTACCTATTAAGCTGCGCTGCATGCGTCCGCATAAGGCCTCGAACACTTCACACCCAGCGCATCCTGCATCGCATCTGTCACCTGCGATGCTGTCACTCAAGTGACAGGGCCCACGGGTTACAGCCATCGTAAAGCTGCCGCCCAGTCCCCAACGGTTAGGGAGTGTTTACTGTGTCAGAATTCAGCAAGAAATGGGTCGCTCCCAACACCACAGGGTTCGGGGATAAGGTCAAGGATGCGGTAAGGCCTGCGGGTCCACTGAAGCCACGCATCGACTCCGCAGTTCGCAACATTCAGGTCCAGGTCTCCAAACTCGAAAACACTAGCAACAGGCTGAAAGAGAGGGACGGAGCACTTTTCAACAAAGTGGTCTCCTCCATACAGAAGCATGACATGCAGCACGCTTCGATCTACTCCAACGAGCTCGCCGAGGTCAGGAAGATGACCAAGCTGGTCACCTCCGCCAAGATCGCGCTCGAGCAGATCGTCCTCAGGCTCAGCACCGCTACGGAGCT
>Ga0187857_10001332_pt1 | contig 25911 bp, 21 predicted proteins | sample June2016WEW_8_10_FD_132984 | JGI IMG/M metagenome (GOLD analysis project Ga0187857, IMG submission 132984) | Peatland microbial communities from SPRUCE experiment site at the Marcell Experimental Forest, Minnesota, USA - June2016WEW_8_100 | ecosystem: Environmental > Terrestrial > Soil >... | reverse complement strand
CGGAATACGCGGAAACCCAAGACGATAAGGGACCCTTTTCCGCGTATTCAGCGTATTCCGCGGTTGCTCTCTTCCCGCGTTGGTTCTGGCTGCGCCAGGTTGTGATTTCGGCCTTCGGATTTCGGATTTCAGGGCTGCGCCCTTGGCTCCGCCCCCGCGTCCTAAGCTTAGCGCAGCCCTGCGCTCATTCGCCCACAAAAAACAGATGCTTCTGCGGCCAATCATTCCGGGACTTGAAACGCAAAACGCCGCCAGAGCAATCGCACGCGATCTCCGCCCCGAAAGCATCGATTCGCGGTCCTTGGAAGTAGAGCCCGCCGGCGTTCACTCCGCCGGGCAGCGGCAGGCTTACGTCCGCCTCGCCGTCGGTCCAAACTTCGAGGCTGGCTCCGCCGGGGACTCGTCGTTGCGGCAGCACGGGGGCCCACGCCACGAGGGAAAGAGGCCCGCTGGCGAACGCGAACTCTCGCCCGTCGATGATGATATTCCGGCAGTTGTGTCCGGCAAACGCAACCAGCGAACCGGCGCCATCGAGCCGAAACGCCATCGCCAACTCGCCCTCAAAAGTGACCCGATGTCCGTTGACCTGAAAATCGCCAAGGGCCAGCGTGGCCGGGGGCAAAGGGTTCCTGGCGAGAATCTCCGCATCCTGCGCCGCGTCGCGATGGAAGCCGCCCGGCCAGCTCTCTTCATGGCTGCGGTAATGCGCCGCCAGGGCGGTAGCCCCGTTGGGAAATCGGCAGGCCACGTAAGGGCTCGTGCGGGAGACGACGCTTGGGTTGTCCCTCGAGGCGGTCCCGGGTCCGCTGCCGGGGTAGGCGCCCAGTGCCTGCAAAGTGTCGAACCAGGTCCGCGCCTCTTGGCCCAGGGAAGCGGATTGGTCATCTCGAGGACGGAAACCAAGAAAGGTCGCGCCCCCATTCCGGGCCAAGGGCCGGTGAACCCCGACGATCTTCTTGCCGACCCGGGCAACGATCTCGGTTCCTGCGTCCGGCTCGACCGGATAGATGAGGTCAACCAGGAAGTCCGTGAGAATCGCTTGCGGCCGCACCTCGCCGAGCCTGCCGGAAAAGTGAACGCTCCAGCCGTCGGCGATTTGGCCTTCCAGGCCAAACTGCGGCGTCTTGACGCCGAAGAGCCTCTGCCACCTGCCCAATGCCGGTTGGGCGGAAAGGTCCAATCGCGGCGGAGGGCCCGACCAAATCACCTTGCCGCCGCTGCGGGCAAATTCCTCGAGAAAGCCCAACAGCCCCGCCGGCGGCAAGGGCTCGAACAGGACGGCCAGCGTGCCGAATTTGCGCCCGGCCATTTCGATGCGGCCATCCGCTCCCACTCGGGCCTGCTGGAGCAACTTTTGCGGTGTGACGTAATTGGCGTATCCGTACTGAACCATCCACGAACCGAATCGCTCCTCACAGGCGACCAGCGAGAGCGGATAGAGCATGAGCACCTCAGTGTCGCGGTGCTGCGCGTCCTGCACGGCCTGAAACCAGGGATTGGCCGAGGCCCCAAAGGCGTCGCAAACGGCCTGGTGCCGGCGCAGGACCTCCGGCGGCATTCCCCACGCTGCGGCGTAAGCGTAGGGCGTGCGATTGAGGATGCCGGTGGAACAGGCCAGCGCAATTCCATAATAATCTCGATCCGACCACCCGCCCTCGGCATGGTCGTTGCCGCCGCCGGTCAGAAAATCATTCCAGGCGAAATAATCGTCGCAAGCAGAGGCCGCCTGATGCACGGTGTTGGACCAAAGGAAATCGGGGGTGTACTCGTACTTGCGCGGCGGCTCGGGCAGCCCTTGGCCCTGCCAGAAGTCGCAGGTTGGACTTTCCGCCCAGGTTGCGTGAGCGCGCGCCTCGAGCTCGTGCCCGTAGGTTTTCTCGGCGAACTCTTTGGCGCGGGCGAACAGGTCCACAACGGTTTCGTCCAGCAACTCGAAGTAGCGGCGACGCAGTAGAAAGGTCTTCTGAATCGCCTCAGCCCCATCCCCCAGGACATGTTGCGCCGGCACACGCGCCTCCAGTGTCGGCAAGAACCCGTGCTGCCCGTAAGCGAAATAGACCAGATACTTCTCGAAATCCTCGAACTCCTGTCCGTGAAGCTCGGCGAACCTGGCCGCCATCTGGCGCGTCAGGTAGCGGAAGGTGAACTGCCCCTCGTCATGGTGGCTGGCGTAACCCCAATCCTGCTGAATATGCATCTCGTCGGCATAGAGGCCGTTGAGCGGCACCCCGGCGGCGTGGTACTGTTCCACCAGGCCCTCCAGGAACGGCCCTGTCTGAGGGCTGAAATAATCCATCTCCGGGGTCGCGTAACTCACCACCACCAGAACCCGGTCCAACGCGCCGACCGAGGTTTCTCCTTGTCCCCGCAACGTTAGCCGGCGGGCGCGGGTGCTGGCCTGGGCCGACTCGTCGGCCTCGATTTGAGGGCTGGTCTTCAATTCCCGTATTCCAGCCGGGTCAACCCGGTAGAAATTGGAGCCGCCCACACGGCGCTCGCCAAACGCGAACACTCGCACACCCGTCCGCTGCAGCTCGATGGTGCCTTTGTTGTTTGTCCAACTGCGCTGCTCCCAAAGCGAGACCGTAAAGCGTCCGGTTGCCGGGTCGCGATAGCCCTCGCGATACTGCACCCAACGGCCTGTCTGACCGGTCTTTTGCTGGTAGCCACGACCGAGCTCCAGAGGACTCAACAGGCTTAGCTCCAGCCCCAGTCCGTACTGTTTGAGCGTCTGACTGATCTTCCCCAGCCGTTGGATGTAGGCCTCGGTATCGGGCAATAACTGCCGCGGCTTGCCGCCCTGGCCCTTGCGGTATTGAGACCAGAATTCGTCGAACGCAAGAATAACGGTGCGGACACCCTGCGCCTTGGCTGCCTCGCAGAGCTTGCGCAAGGTCGTGAGGTTTGCAGCGCTGCTCACGCTCAAATCCACCTCTTTGTCCGCCTCCTGCAAGTCCTCCAACTGCTGATCGCTGACCAGGATGATCGCGCTCTTAGGCGCCATGAACTGCCAGGGACCCGGAAACGTCAAGGCCGCTCCCGGAAGTTGCCGCCTTTGAGCCCCGAACAGCCCTCGGCCCGGCGGCAGAACAGACAAGGTGATGCCAATGCCCGCCAGCCGGCGGACAAACTCCCGGCGCGAGTGGGCAGTCAAGCAAGCGGCAGTCGTTCTCATGCGAGCATCAGTCCGGAGCGTGGAGCGTCGGAGCGTGAGAGCGTGGAGCGTCTGGCGCGTCAGAGCGTAGAGCGCGAGGGCATCGTAGCGCCTGCCGCGTTCCACGCTCCACGCTCTCACGCTTCACGCTCCACGCCCCGACGCTCCACCCCAAGCATTCAGATCTCGGAATTTGTTTTTGCACGAGCCCTACGGAGTCGTGAACCACGGGTTGGCCACCGGCCTGTAACCCAGGTGCCAAATAACCGTCTTGATGTCCTGCAGCCGCAATCTCGCCGCGTGGCCGTCGGCGTAGCTCACGCTGATGCCGCCCGGCAGTTTCTGTCCTTGAATGGCTCGTGCGCCGCGGCCCAGGGGGTGCCGCGTCAGGCAGACCCGGCCCAAGGCCGTATTCCAGTCTCCGTTGAACAGGTCCGCCGGAGGCGTATCGGTGATCGCGGGCCACGTGTCCGGCCAATTCGCATCCATGAAAACCGGTGTCAGCGACGGCTGGGCAATCGCGGTGTCTTTGGGAAAGTACTTTTCCGGCTCGGGCACCCACTGGCTGGCCCCAGCGTAAGTATAAAGCCAGCCATTGATCGCATAACTGCCCAAGTCCAACAGCGGGTTGCTGTCGCCGTTCCACAGCCACGGCGCGGCCGCAGTTCCTTGCCCGTCCGTCGTCGTTAATTTGCCCCGCTCAGCGGCCATCGGACAAAGCCGAACGGCGGCCACCTGCGCGTGGTACCCAATCAACGTCTTCATCCAGAGCGTGCTCACATCGCCATAAGCCACGGCCTTGCCATAATCCTGTTGGTACATGTAATACGACGTCGTCATCTGCCTCAGGTTGCTGATACACTGGATCTGCTTGCCCTTCTGCTTGGCAGAAGACAGGGCCGGCAGCAACAGCGCCGCCAGGATCGCGATGATCGCAATCACCACCAGCAGTTCGATGAGTGTGAAAGCCCGAGGCGCCGAAACAAAACGTGGCGGCTTCATAACTGGGTTATTGCTGCATGATCGCCGGAGCGTATCCCGTTCCCGCTCCCGAGGCAAGAGATTGTTCGACCATGCGAGCCGCAGCAGCCGCAGCAGCAGCAGCGGCAAGACAAGCGAAGCTGGGGGTCCGCATCCCCTGCGCCGCGGGCGCATTGACAGGTGACAGACCCCCACCCACGCCCCTCGTGGCGCGGGCATCCTGCCCGCTTCCCGCCTGGGCGCATCGGCAATTGACAGACGCTCACTGGCCGGGTAGGGCGCATATTGTTCTTGCCGAGGCCGGTCTGAAAAAGGGCCGCCACGTTCCCCCTCACTGCCCTCTCCCCAGGGAGACGGGGAATTTCCGCCAGTCGGTCGACGAAACCAACCGCTCCGGGGTCGGCGACTGTCGGCCTTGGCTGTTCCCTCTCCCTGGGGAGGGTCAGGGTGAGGGGAATGGAACGAGCCCGCGCTGAAAGCGCGCAGCATATCAGCCCCGGTTAACACCCTGGGAAAGCCGGCGGACTCGTTGATGTCGAAACCGCGCAGTTGCTTGCTGAGAATCTCGCGGATGACCGAACGCTGAGGACACTGTCCCGTTGCCTCCCATCGTTGCCGGTAAAACCGTCGGAATGCGAGCATGAGGAAGACGCCCGCTCCGCAAGCCGGATCGAGCACTCGCGCCTTGCCCGCCTTCCGCATCCCGTCGAAGGCATCGTCCACGAGGTACTCCGCGATGTGGCGCGGCGTGTAGTGGATACTCGTCTCCCTGATCATCATGGGCGGGGCACAAGTCAAGGTAGTCGAGCAATTCCGATCCGGGCTTGCTGCGGAAGAGCTTGACGCTCCCCCTCAGCACACCACACCCCGCGACCCCAGGCGGTATCACCGTGGATCGGACATGCACACTGGATACTGGCCTCACTGGTGCGTCAGGCATGATCTCTTCGGCTCTTCAGGCGCCCATCAGGTGGTCGAGGACCATCTGGTCGAGCATGGCGTAGTCGCGATCGGCGATGAGTTTGGCGGCCTTTTGGTCGTCGAAGGAGCGGGCCTTTTCCAGGAGGCGCAGGAAGGTGCGGCGGCTGTTGTCGAGGTGGGCGAGCCAGCGGTCGGGTTTAGTGGTGCGGTAGGGGTGGACGTCGAAGGCGACGAATTGGCCCTGGGCGCCGTAGTGGTTGCGTTCGAGGGCGCGGACCTGATTGAAGGCGACGCGCAGGTTGGAGCTGGCGAAGGGTTTGTCCTGGTCGAACTTGAGCCCGTTCTGGTCGTTGAGGTGGAGGGACCAGAGCTTGCCGAAGGTCATGGCGAAATCGATTTCATCGGCGGGGTCAAGGCCGGCGAGGATGGCGTGGGCGGACTCGATGAGGCAGCCGACGCGTTTGGGGTCGCGGGTCAATTGGGCGATGGCCAGGGCGTGGCCGATGGTGGGCAGGTAGGCATGGTCCATCGGTTCGTTGGGTTTGGGCTCGATGGCCAGGCGGATCTTCTTGTCGTGGGCCAGCATTTTGTCCAGGGCCTCGACCAGGAGTTCGAAGCTGCGCCGGCCGTTCTTGGATTCGCGCAGGTAGGTGCCCTCGCGGGCGAGCCACAGGACGACGAGGTCGGTGCCCAGGCAGTTGGCGATGTCGATGGTCCGCAGAGAGCGTTGGATGGCGTATTGCCGGCATTTCGGGTCGTTGCTCGTATAAGCGCCGTCGATGGTCATGGGGCTGAACCAGAGCCGCGGGGCGACCATTTCGGCCGCGATGCCTGCGTCGCCGAGTTTCTTTTTCAGGACCTTGGCTTCGGCGCGGAGTTGGGCGTCGGATTTGCCGTCGATGTCCGGAACGGCGTCGTCGTCATGAAACATCATGGCGTCGAAGCCCAGTTGCTTGAGTTGATCGAGCTTCCAATCGAAGGTCTGGGGGGAGCGGGTCGGGGGCCCGTAAGGATCCTGGCCTTCGCTGATATTCCAGGGACCGAAACAGAATTTGTATTGATGTAGTTTTGCCATACTGCGTGCGAACTTAGTGTGACGACCCCGGAATGGCGATACATTTGTTACGCCGGATTTGGGTTCGGGCTGTCGAATTAACGTGTCAAGGCGCCGGGATTCTGGTAAAAGGCTTTTGACAGAGGCAAACTATGACAACCAGCACTAACCAGCACGGCCCGAAGGAGCAGGCCCCCGGCCGGGTGGCCTTTCTGGACGGCCAGAACGAACTGCCGATGATCGAGATCGCGACCGCCTGGAGCACGGCCGAGATCTACCTGCACGGCGCTCACGTGACACAATTCAGGAAACGGAATGAGCCGCCGCTCTTGTTCATGAGCCAATGCAGCCGGTTTGAGGAAGGCCAGCCCATCCGAGGGGGCATCCCGGTGATTTTCCCCTGGTTCGGCCCGCGCGAGGGCCTGCCGCAGCATGGGTTTGCGCGGCTCAAAAGCTGGGACCTCAAGGAATTGGCGCCGGGCGCCGACGGCAGTGAGAGCCTGCGCTTCCGGTTGCCTGATTGCCCGGAGGCATCCATCCTTGCGCCCTTTGCCGCCGATTACGTGGTGACTGTCAGAGACACGCTGACCCTCCAGCTCATCATTACCAACCGGTCCACGGAGGAGGTGCTGACCTTCGAGAATTGCCTGCACACCTATTTCGAGGTCGGAGACTGCACCGCGATTTCAATCGGCGGTCTCAAGGGCGTCTCTTGCCTGGACCGGGTCGATAACTTTGCCAGGAAGGTCGAGACCGGGGAGGTTATTAGAATCGCCTCGGAAGTCGACCGCACTTTTCTGGATGCCAGCGGCCCGGTGGAGATCCTCGATCCAGTCTTTGGGCGGAGAATACTCGTGGAAAAGCAAGGCTCCGCCTCGACTGTGGTGTGGAATCCCTGGATTGCCAAGTCGCAGCAAATGCCCGATTTCGGCAACGAGGAGTATAAAAACATGGTTTGCGTCGAGTCCGGCAACGTGGCCGCGAACGAGATCAAACTCCCGCCGGGCCAGACCCGGACGCTGACGGTAAAGCTCAGCAGCGAGCCGGTGTAGGAAGGGGCGAGGGTCGAGGGTCGAGGGAAGGAGGTGCCGCCCCTCGACACTCGACCCTCGACCCTCGGCCCTCCGGCGTCGTCTATTTCCATTGGAGGATCTGTTTATCCGCGAGCAACCGGGCGCGCAGCTTTGAATAGTCCAGGTTTTGGATCGGGATGTTTTGCTCCAGCGCCAGGGCGGCTGCGGCAGCGGCGGATTGGCCGAGGATCATGAAGACCGGCTCCATGCGGATCGAGCCGTAGGCGACGTGGGTTGCGGACAGGCAGACAGGCACCAGGAGGTTCTGGCACTGGGCGGCCTTGGGGACGATGGCCTGGAGGGCAATGGGGTAGGGCGGGAAGCCGCCCACTTGGACGTCGCCCTCGTTTTCAGCCCGGCCTTGTTTGGCGAGGCGCTGGCAGTTGTGCGAATCCATGGTGTAAGCCGCCAGGCCGACAGAATCGGCCGCGTTGACCTCGCCGCGGCAGTTGCGCTCGGTCATGACATAATCCGACACCATCCGCCGGGCCTCGCGCACATAGAGTTGATGGGGCCAACCGCCGGTCTCGAGGAACTCGTCTTTGGCCGGCCCCCACGTCTGCATTTCGGCCCGCAGGTTCTCGGGCACGCGCGGGCTGGTGGCCAGGAAATAGATCAGGCCGCGAGTGTAATCCTCATGCGCTCGGCAGATCTCCTGGCGCGCGGCGCGGCTTGCTTCCGGGTAATCGTAGTTTGCGCCGATGAAATCGGTCGAGAAAGCGCCGTTGTTGTTGATGTCGGTCTTGGCGTTGGGCAACCGGATAGGGTTCCAGAACTCGCTGAGTCGAGGAGTGCGTCCGGCGGCCAGGAGGGCCTCGAGGTAGCGCGCCAGCAATTCATAGCGGGCAGGGCTGTAGTTGGCGGGCCGGGTGTTGGGGAGGCGGTTGGCGGGGGCTTGGGTGTAACAGAGCCGGAAATTATAGGCCTGCACGCAATGATCGGCCTCCCCGGGCTGGCCGCCGTCCCCGGGCTGAATGCAGGGCAGCAAACCGCTGCTCGGTTGGCCGGGGTTGACATACGGATCGACGGCCAGCACAAACTGGTGTTTGGGCGTTTCTGCCCGCACGCCGTTCAACGTCTCCCGGTACTGGGCATTGGCCTCGCGGCCGACCGTGTAACTGACGCCGGCCCTGGCCATGAGATCCCCTTCGTAGGTGGCATCGATGAACATCCTGGCGCGATAGACCTGGCCATTCTCCACGACGAACTCGGTCAGGCGGGTCCCGCTCTTATGCACGGCGGCCAGGGGCTGGTGGACATAGACCGGCACGTTCGCATCGTTGACCATCCGCCAGAAAACGTCTTCCGCCACGTGCGGCTCGAAGGTCCAGAGGGTGGCCTCCGGGGCATTCAATTCCGCCATGGCCGTGGGTCCACCCTGCTGCCCGAAGTAGTCTTGCCGGCGCTCGAACCGCCAGGCCTCAGCGCGAGCATAGTGTCTGGCGATGGATTGATAAAACTCCCGCGCAATGCCCCCGATAGCCGCCTTGTTGCCGATGTCCGTCGCGCCCAGACCCCCGGAAGTCATGCCTCCCAGGTGATGGCCGGGCTCGGCGATGACCGCCTTTTTGCCCATGCGCGCGGCCTGTAGCGCCGCCGCCACCCCGCCTGCCGTCCCGCCATAGATGCAGATGTCCGTTTCGATGACCTCGGCCCCCCAGGCCCGTGCCGCCGCCAGGAAAACGCAACAGGTGCCCACTCGACAGATCCTAGGAAGGAGCTTCTTAGACCGCAGTTCAGAAGTATCCGGACCCGAGTGTCGAGGGTCGAGGGTCGAGGGGTGGCGCCGCGTTCCCCCGACACTCGACACTCGACCCTTGGATGTCGAGTTGCTTATGAACCAGGGTTTCAAGTTCGCCATCATTTGACCGGATTCAACCCCGGCGGCTTATCCTTGAGTGGTCTGAAATTGCCTTGCTCGCAGCAGGCAACGAAGCTCTCGGTGACGCTCTTGAGTTTCTCCCAGCGGGCGCGGATTTCTTCGGCCTCTTTCTGGGTGATCTGGTTGTCGGCGGCGGCGGCGGCAACGACGGCGAGCAGGTCGGCGAATTCCTGCACGATTTGGTTGGTTGCGGGGATGAGGAAAGAGGGGTGTGGGTTGGTGATTTTGGGGTTCAGGATGAAGAAGCCGCCGGCCTGCTGGCAAATCCATTGGACCAAGCGCCGATCTTTGGTGCAGCGCAACAGCGCGTCGACGCGGTCCAGCGGGTTGGTGCTGCCGCTGCCGGAGGCGGGATCGGGGGGCTCGGCCCATTTATAGATCATGGAAAGCGAAAGACCCAGTTGGGCGGACACCTGCTTGGGGCTGCACTGCTGGAAAATCTCGCGCAGGATTTCGTGCGATTGCATAGGCCAACATTGAAAGAACCGCATCTGATTTGCAAGGCGGAAGGAGGCATGACGCAGCGGGGAAATCCGAAATCCGAAGGCCGAAGGTCGAAGGAAGTCCGAAATCCGAAGGCCGACCTGCCTGCCGAAGCCTCGGCGCAGGCGGGAATCCGAAAGCTGAGATGGCAAGACTTTCGGACATTGGCTCTGCGCTCAATACCGGGGCCACAGGCTTCCCAGGGTTGGACCGAAGGGACAACCCTGGGCAGCGGCGATGGAGGGGCATTGCCGCGCGAGCACCCAGGGTTGGCGCGGCGCCAACCCTGGGCTTTGCTGCACAACGCCGTTGGGGTGGAGCGGGGAGGCTTCATCTTAGCCTGACGCGCATGGGCAAAGGCGCAACCGAAGCGTAGAGCGTGGAGCGTGCGGAGCCTGGAGCGCGGGGGAAGGGACGCTGGCGACTGGATGGGGGGCCGGCAAGCGGGTTCGGAGAGGCAATGAAGACGCAGAGACGCGAAGATCGCGAAGAAGAGTTATTCGCAGTTCCCGAGCAAGTTGGGCTATTGCAGATTCCACAGATGGGAATTCTTTTCTGTGCAATCGGTGCGATCTGTGGCTCGATTGCCGGAGCGGAGCTTGGAAGCGTGAGCCCGTGGCGGAAAGGATGCTGTGGACCTGGCCAAGCCCAGAGTTCCATTGACTGTGAGGGGCAACTTGGGTGAAACTTCCGGGCCGGCTTGCGGGTATTGTGCAGGAACACTGGAATGACCTGAAAACTATGAAGACCAAATCCATGACAAACTGCTTCTGGCTGCTGAGCGCGGGCATGCTGGCGGGGGTGTTGGGCGCGGGCTGCTGGGCCGGCGCGGCATTCGCCCGGGAGGACTACAAGGAGGAAATGCACCAAACCTATCCGCTGGCGGAGGACGGACGGCTGAGCCTTGGGAATGTCAACGGCAGCGTGCGGCTCAGTGTCTGGGACCGGCCCGAGGTAAAGCTGGACGCGGTGAAGAGTGCCAGGAACAAAAAGGACCTGGAAAAGCTAAACATCGAAGTCGAGTCCAAAGCCGACCGGCTGGCCGTCAGGACCAGGCACCGGGAATCCAGGAGTTGGTGGGGCTGGAGAAGCGGCGGCTCGGGCTCGGTTCAATACACGCTCACGGTGCCCCGGTCGGTGCGGTTGGAGGACATCTCGAATGTGAACGGTTCAATCGAGATCGAGGGGGCGCGGGGCCATGTCAAGGCCTCGACGGTGAACGGCGCTTTGAGGGCCGCCGGACTGGCCGGCAGCGCCGAGTTGTCGAGCGTGAATGGCACCGTCAAAGTCGCTTTCGTGAGCCTGGCGCAAGTGCAGTCCATCTCGGCCGGCACGGTCAACGGCGCGGTGGAACTGGATCTGCCGGCCGGGGCCAATGCCGACCTGTCGGCCAGCACGGTCAACGGGAGCATCTCGGGCGATGTGAGCGTCAAGAAGAACTGGCCGATCGGGGCCGAGGTCAAGACGCGGCTGGGCCAGGGAGGGCCGAAGATAAACCTCAGCACGGTCAACGGCGGGGTGCGGATTCACCTGGAGAAACTTGAGCTGGAGAAACCGCAATGATGAACATGGCCTTGCAGGTCTCTTGTGTGCAGTTGCACTGGGCGAAATCGCTCGCACGCAGCCTCGAACGCACCCGGCATTATATCCGGCTCGCAGCGGCGGAGGGCAGCCGGGTGGTGCTGTTTCCCGAAACGAGTTTGACGGGGTATTATTTTCCGGACGTGCTGGGGCTGGAGCCGAGGGCGGTCGAGGACGCGCTGGGGCAGACGTGCCAGGCCGCCAAGGAGGCGGGAATATGGGCCATCGTGGGGACGCTGCGAAAGACCGCCGATCTCTTCCTCAACCTGGCCCATGTGATTTCGCCAGCGGGGCAGATTGCCCATGAGTATGCGAAGGTCCACATGGCGGGCGCGCAGGAGCAGCGGTATTGCCGAGGGGGCAACAAGCTCTCGCTCTTCGAGATCGATGGGGTGCCGTGCACGCTGGTGATTTGCCGGGATGGGCGGCATCCGGAGACTTACCGGATTCCGGCGATGGCCGGGGCCCGGGTCTTGTTTCACCCGTCGTGCAGTTCGGATGAGATCGAGGCGGTCATCTGGAAGCGGACTTCCGGCCGGGCGCAACAGCCGGCGGGACCGAACAGCAAGATTTTTCATTGCGTGGCCAACACGGTGGGCCAGCCTCCGGACGGCAAGCAGACCTCCAGCGGGATGTCGTTTATCCGGGAGCCGTCCGGGATGCCGCTGGCCGAGGCGGGCTACTACCAGGAAGAGATGATCACGGCGGTGCTGGACCTGGAGCGGGCGGATCGCAAGTACGTGCTGGACAGCGTGAAAGACCCGCCGTTTCTGCGCGGGTATTGGGAGAAGATGATCCAGGAAGTCAAGCAGCGGGCGGATTTGAAGCCGGAGTGAGGGGCTGGGGTTCGGGATTCTGGCTGAGTTTTTTTTCGAGTTCGGCGACGCGGCGGAGGAGTTCGGGCAACTGCTGAAGGGCGATAATCTGGCGTTTGGCGTCGCGATCGGGTTGAGCCGGGGTCCAGAACCATTTTTCGCCATCCGGGATGTTGTGCATGACGCCGGATTGGGCGGCGATGGAGACGCGGTTGCCGATCTTGAGGTGGCCGGCCAGGCCGACCTGGCCGGCGAGAACGACGTAGTTGCCGAGCTTGGTGCTGCCGGCGATGCCGGCCTGGGAAACAATCAGGCAATGCTCTCCGAGGGTGACGTTGTGGGCGATCTGCACGAGGTTATCGATTTTGGAGCCCTTGCCAATGACCGTGGGGCCGAGGGCGCCGCGGTCGATGGCAACGTTGGCCCCGATCTCGACGTCCTCGCGAATGATGACGTTGCCGATTTGGGGGACTTTGCGATGGATGGCCCCATCCTGGACGTAGCCGAAGCCGTCGGAGCCGATGACGGTGCCGCTGTGGATACGGACGCGGCTGGCGAGCTCGGTGCCCGGGTAGAGGGTGACGTTGGGAAAGAGATTGACCTCCTCGCCGAGTTGGCAGTTGGCGCCGATATAGTCGCCGCCTTGCAGGACGGAGCGGGGTCCAATTCGCGCCTTGGGTCCCAAAACGCAGTACGGCCCGATATGCGCGCTGGGATCGACTTGGGCCGTGGCCGGGACAATTGCCGTTGGATGGATGCCGGGGGGAAAGACCGGCTCGGGAAAGAACCAGGGCAGGATTTTGGCAAACGCAATTCGGGCGTTGGGCACGCGGATGAGCACCTTCCTGCCCAAATTGAACGGCCCGTCCACAATGACGGCCGAGGCGGCGCTCTGCTCGGCGCGGAAGAAGTAGTTTTCGTTCTCGGCAAAGGTCAGGTCGCCCGGTTGCGCGCGGTCGGCAGGGGCGAAGCCCTTGATGAGAAGGGCGGCATCGCCCATGACCTCGCCTCCGAGGTGTTTGGCAATTTCAGCAGCGGTAAAAGGCATATTGCGCCAGCTTGTCTGGCGTGTGCCATTATAAAGGCCTCCGGGTGTTATTCAATCTCAACTTTGTCTCAAACATTGCAGGGAGACCAGGGTGGGTGCCAAATGCGCATTGATGGGCACAACAGAAAGGCCGGGCTCTTTACCCGGCCTTCTCTGACACATTCTACAAACGAGAACTTTAAATCGCCATCCGATGCGGCGCCGCAGATTCACGCCTGTCAGCCACACACGGTCTGATTACTGCATTTCTGCATCGTCAACCTGGTAAGAATACTCCGGCCCCACGATTTAGCCAGTCACCAGTACTGGGGACAAGGGCTATCGGCGGCTCTGACCGGCCCCGACCCCACTGGGCTCGGATGCCCGCACGGTTGGGGAGTCGCGAAACCTGAATCCCAGTTCCGCTGGCGTCCGGCGGTCAATGCCGAAGATGAACTTCTGTCCATGGTAAAAGCGTTCGCGCAGTTCAAAATTCTCGAACGCCACCCCGCCGGGAATGGGCCGTACGGACTGCCAGTAGGTGTAACGCGCGTTGACTGCGGCGTAGAGGTCGTCCTGGAACAGGCCCGCCGGCTTGGCCCAATACTGCGTCACCTTGCAGCCGCCGTAATGCCAGAGCTCCGAATTGGGGAAAGGATAAACCGTCGCCGGGTTTTCCTCGTCATTGGTCACGGCCACCAATACTTCGCCGTCAGCGGTTCGATGCAGGCGGGAAAGAGGATATTCGCGGTGCGGAGCGAAGCCGGCATCCCTGTAGCCTCGATACAGCCCCAGGCTGCCGACCACTTGGTCCTTGAGCCAGAGCAGCCGGGTCCGGGTCCTGTTGCCCATGGTGGCCGTGAGGATGCAGTGGTCCAAGGGCGTGCTGTCCGGTTCCTGGAAGACACTCAGTTCGATCTCGCCGGGACGGTCGCTGCGCTGCCGCACCACCAGCCGCACATGGGCGCCATTCTGGAACTTCTCGACCCGCAGCGGCACCTCCAGTTCTTCCTGGTCACCCGGTCCTTTGCTGAGCCTTCCCGGGACGAGATTGGTTAGGGTCCCCGCGTTTGCGTCTTCGGCCCAAATGCGTTTGCCTGGCGCGCCATCCACCTGGCTGTGCTCCAACTCGCTAAAGCCGCGCTGGCCCCGGACGATGGGCTCGACGGCGATGAAGTTAATGAGATCATAGCGCCCCTCGGGGAGCACCGGGTAGCCGAGGCGAATCAAACCCCGCGGCTCGCCGGGCCGAAACCCGGCCGGCGCCACGGCCCAAAGCAGCCCCCGGCGAATTCCCCACACGGGCTGATTCGTATTCAGGCCTGCGCGGATCCAGTCACCCATCTGGCCGAGTGCAGGCCAGGAGTTGACGGCGCCAAACAAGCAGATGAAGGAGGCGAGCAGCTTCATGGCTCTACTTTATCCTGCTTAGGTGATCATGAAAAGAGCACAGCACGATGGCTTGCTCGACAATGGCGGAGCAGATCCGCGGATCGCACAACGTCTCGCATTCCAGCCCGCGCTCGTTGCGATATGCCGACTCCACGTGGTCGTCCAGCCCCGGATGACAGCCCAGTTCGGTCGTGCCCGCCGGCAGGTTCCTGAGAATCTTCTCCAAACCACCGACGGAGATGCCTTCCGGGTACGGATAACCTTTGTCCGATTGCCCGTAGAAGTCCCCGCAGTAGCGCACGCCAGGCTCGCAACCTCGGAGAACGACTCCCAGCTTCTGAGCCTCGTTCCGCATCACGGAAAGCACCGGTTCGGTGCGATGAACGTGTTGATGCGAGTCCAGGTGCGTGGGATAACGTCCCATTAGCCGACGGAAGGCGCCCAATTGCCGCGCCACTTCTTCTACGACCGCCGCGGCATTGTCCGTCGGCACCACCTCGTAAAGCGGCTGCCAGGCCTCGTTGACAAATGCCCATTCACAAAGGTCGACGTGAAGGCCGACGGAAAGCTCCGGATGCTCGCGCGCGTACGCCGCCGCTTCCGCCGCTGCCGGCCAACGGACCATCAGGCTGGCGCTGGTGACGATCCCGTATTCATGGCTCTTGATGATGCCGCGGTTCACGCCGGGATCCAGGCCGAAGTCATCGGCGTTGACGATCAGGCCTCTGCGGAGAACTCCGTTTTTCATAGCCCCAGCCTCTCCGCCAATCGCAAGGCCTCGCGCAGCCAGTCCTGCGCCTGCGGTTCGGGCGGCGACCACTCCGCAGCCCACCCAAGCCATTGCACCGCCAGGTGGAGCTGGCACCAGGAGACAGCCTCCATCAGCTCGGCCAATGAAGGCGGCCAGTTCTTCACGGGTTCGCACGCTTCGCGATAGGCGGCCACCATTTTCCTCCTTTTGTCCTCCGGCCAATCGCCAGCAGTCAACGCGGCCAAATCGATCACGCCAGGCGCAAGGCCAGCCAGCTCCCAATCAATCGGGCAGATTTGCCGGCCTTGTTTCGTTGGCCGCACGATTACATTCGACGGGTATAACTCTCCGTGGATGAAGGTCCTTGGCAACTCGAGCAACCGCTCGATGACTCGGTCGTAGCGGTCCGCCAGCCGACCGAATCGGCGACGCGCCTGCGCAGAATTGACGGCGTGCTTCCGGCGCAGGAATTCCTCGGCCCTCCTCGGCCACACGCGGAAGAGAGGCTCGTCGTAACGCAACAGGTGGGCGAATCGCCGCCTGTTCTCCGGGTTCCGGACGCCATGAAACTCGCTGTGAAGCCTGGCCAGCCAACGGGCGGCTTCCTCCCAAGCCTCCAGCCGGCCCAACTGCCAGAGCAAGGGTCCGGTCACGCGCTCGAGGAACAGCCAAAACCGCTTTTCTCGCGGTGAGTCAATTGCGCCGTAGAGCGTCGGCGCGCCCAGCCGTTGCGGCTGCAGAATCTTTCGGTACGTCTCGATTTCGCGCCGCGGGTCGTAGAGAAAATGCGGCCGCACCTGTTGGGCGGTCACGAGCAGCGAATCCGGGCTGAGATCCTTGAACACGACGCGAAGCCGCGCGTTGCTCTCCAGTTCCACTTCGAGATTCTCGATGGTGTGAGAGGAGGAATAGACCGAGCGCCGCCGCCGCAACTGTTTGATCCGCCGCGGCGCCGCGAAATGTTGGGACAGCGCCTGCTCGAGCGCGGCGCGCAACTCGTCGATGGGGACTGGCGGTCTGGCTCTGGACTTCATGCCTGTCTAAACACCGACTTTCTGCAGCAGTTGGCTCAGCACTTGGTCGGAATCAAAATACTCCTTGGCGATGGCCCGCGCCGCGGCGGCGTGTTTCGGGTAATGAGCTCTCAAGGACTCTATCGCCTTCAACACGTCGCCGCTGGTGTTGAAAGCGAACAGGCCTTCGCCCGTTGGAACATAACGGCTGAAGCCGGTTTCCTGGGCAATGACCGGCCGGCCCGATGCCAGGTAACACACGCTGCGATCGCTGAACCAGCCGCACTGCGAGGCCACGTAGCCGCTCTTGGCGATGCCGAACTCGGCCTTGGACCCTTGGATGAACTGCTGGTAGCTGGCCGGCGTGTTTGCCACGCGCGCCGGATCGAGCAGTCGCCAGCCGTTCTGCGCCAGCGCGGCCTGGTCCGTCGTTTCGTTCGGATGAATCGCCAGGGCGAGAACGAACTCTTCCTTCGTCATCGTTGGCAGCGCGAAGAACCGGCGCAGGGAGTGCGCTTTCTGTCCGTAGATCACGCCTTCGTGCTCGATGGAGCCGTAGCCGCGCCAGTTTCCAATCGTGGTCAGGGCGTCGTGATCGATCCGTGTCGCCACGGGCCAGCGCTCGAGCACGACGGGCTGAAACGTCTGCAACCACTTCAGTCCGCACGTGGGGACGGAACAACCCGGCTCGCCAATGGCCTGGCCAATGGTGACGAAGTGAGTGTGCCCCGCGAAGCGCATGTCGATACCCTGAACGGCGCTCCAAAGCTGGTTGAAGGCTGGATCGAGATCCAAATAAATGCGAACCGGAATTGGCGCGAGCAGCGCTGGATCGGTCAGCATGCCCGAGATGTTGATGAGCATGTTGGCCCGCTGCGCCACTTGGCGGAGTTGCTCATAGGACAAGCCGCAGGTCTGCTGCGTGCCGGGCAACAGCAACGCCGACCGGTCGCGCAGTTCAAACTCGTGCGTCACGCGGGCAAAGTAAGCCGCGTTGCGCGAAGCCGCAAGCGGAGCGCCGGCCGGACGCAGCGCCTCTTGCCGAATGGGTTCAACCAGATAAACCTCATAGCCAAGGTGTCGAAGTCCGAGCACGTATTGCAGCACGGCCCACGTTGCGCCGCCTTGCCACGGGTCCGCGGCGATCATGCCGCTGACGAGGATGGTGGCTTTCGAGTTCTTCACCGGCCCTCCGTCCGCATGTTATCGAACACCAGCCAGCCCTGGGCCGACGCGCTGTTCGAATAGATCCGCCACTCCACCTGCTCGGCGGCGGCGCGCACATTCTTGGGCAGCCAAGCCTCGTTCAAGTCCACCCTCACCTTGTTCCACCCGCGGTGAAGGGGAACCGGAGGAGCGACGCGCGAGACTTCTTCGGCCCGCAGGGCGAGACCGAGGGATACTTCCCCCGAAGCGTCGTTCGGAACGAATACATCCAGCGTGATCGCTTCAGGTCTGCTCAGGTCCCAGGGCGGGTTCAGGCGCGCCAACAAGATCGGCCGCGGGCAGTTTGAAAAATCATACGTCAGCCTCAGCCCGCGGGTGCCCTCGGTAGATAGGTGCTCTTCAGGCCCGGCAATAACGCTCTCGTCCGCGACCCGCCACAGGAGCTTTTCTTCCCAACTCTCCAGCACGCGGCTCGTCGCGGCTCCATCCCGGCGGGACTCGGCGCGGAAATTGTCGAATACAAGAAAACCCTTTTCTTTGCTGCCGCCGGCCTCAAGGGCCCACTCGATTGCTCGGAGGGTACCGCGATTGTTGATCGGCAGCCAAGCCCCGCTGAACTCAGTCCGGACCGTATTCCAGCCCGGACGCAGGCGAGAGCCCTGGGCGGCAAACTTCCGTGTGGTCTCGACGCCGGGCACGATGGTGAATTGACCTTTCAGCGTCCGCGGCAAATAGATGTCCATGATTACCGCTACGGTGTTCGACAGATCCCACGCCGGGCGGAGCGGCAAACTGAGTACTGGCCACGGGCACTGAGCGAGATCAAAACCCAGTTGCAGGCCACGTGCGCCCTGGCTGGCATGGTGGGAGGTCATTTCTGCCCTTACCGTGTAATCCCAGGGATACCAGAGCAATCCCTGCTCCCAACTTTCCAAAAGTGAATTCGAGGCGATCTTGCACGGCTTCCCAGGGGTTACGCCGGGAGCGCCTATTCGCTTGAGCTGGACTTTGACGCCCTTGGGCGACACGTGAACCAATAGAAAATGATGGAAGCCGCCCAACTCCGGCGGCTCGTACAGGTTCGCTCCGGCGCCCCCGGTAATGTAATACCTGACCCCGTCTCGCTCTTCATAATGATAGCAATGCTCGTGCCCAAGAAATACAGCTTCAATGACCCGGCTGTATTGCGAGAACAGGCGATGGAGTTCGTCTCTCTCGGCGGGATAGACGTCGAGTGAAGACCCCACACCCCCATCCGCGGGAAAGAGAGGGCGATGAAGCATCACAAATACCTGGCGGTCGCCGCAAGCAGCGAGCTGCCGCTTCAACCATCCAAACTGCTCCGCACCCAACCTGCTCTCGTGCGACTCTGTGTCCAGGCCGATGAAACGCGCCGGTCCATAGTCGAATGCGAAGGACGTAGATCCGCACATCTCGCGGTACAGCGAGGCACTCGAGGCATCCCAGATGTCGTGATTTCCTGGGACGTGGTACACCGGAAGTCGCGACCTTTCGATGGCGGCGATGTAAGCCTGCCATTGCTGGCGAGCGGTCGCCAGGTCGGTGTGGCCGTAAATCATATCTCCCGTGTTCAGGACAAACCTGGGAGACGCCTCGCCAACCGCCCGCAGCACCTCCTGGAACGCTGGCGACAGGTCGCCGCTCGAGTCCCCGCGGTTATCGCCCAGGACGACGAATTCAAAGGAGTCCTTCGAAGCCGGGGTCGCGTTGGCGGCCAGTTCGAAGAGCAGCGCCGCGGAAAGGAAACCTCGCGCGGTTGCCCCAATACCAGCCCATGCTCCCCAATGGTGGTTTGTTCCCATGATCACGCTCAGGGCTCCGGGAGGTCCAGTCCGATGTCGGTGGTCAATCGGCGGAGCACTTTGCCGGAATCGAAATACTCCTCAGCAATCCGGCGCGCCGCGCGGCAATGCTTCCGATAATCGAGCACGATGCTTTCAGCGCCTGCGAGCGCCTCATCCACGGTTCGAAAGGCGAGCAAGCCTTCGCCAACCGGGTAGTTACGGCTGAAACCCGTGTCCTGCACCAGTGCGGGCCGCCCGGAAGCCAAATAGCGCACCGTGCGATCGCTGAACCAACCACTGTTCGTATCGACATAAACACCCTGCGCCACTGAGAATTCGGCGCTGGAGTTCTGGACGTAGCCGCGGAAAGCGGCGGGCGAGTCCGCTGCTTGCCTGGGGTCGGAAATCGTCCAGCCATGCGCCAGCAAAGCATCAAGATCTTTTTTGTCTTGCGGGTGAATCTGCAGAGCGATCTCAAAATCGCGTCCGGCGCGGCGCGGAACATCGATGAATTTCCGAAACTCGTGGGCTTTGAGTCCATAAGTTTTTCCTTCATGGCACACAGGTCCGTAAGCTCCACGCCAACTCGCAATCGTCGTGAAGCGTCGGAAGGAGCCGGGAGGTGTGACTGGCCATTGGTCCAGGACAACGGGTGGCCGCGTGTGGTTCCAGCGAATCCCGCCCTCCGGTATAGAACAATCCGGCGCGCCGATGTTTGCGCCGATGGTGAAATAGAAATCGTGCCCGTCCAACCGCGCTCCGCTATGGCCGGCGGCGTGCCAGAACTGGGTGAAGCCCGGATCGTCGTCATAATAGACCTTGCAGGCGGCGGCGTTCTTGAGTTCGGGCAGCGTCAGGTGACCGCTCAGGTTGAAGAGCAAGCTCGCCTGCCGGGCTTGGCGGACGAGTTCCGTGAGCCGAAGGCCATGAATCTTCCTTCCGCCGTTGCAGATCAGTGCCGAGGCGCCGGCCAATCCGGCCTGCTCCATCGCGGAGTGGAAATAAGCGAGGTTCGCCGAGTCCTCGAATAGGGCGGGCGCCCCCGCGGCATCGACACAATGGCTTTCGTCGATCTCCTCGACGAACAGCACGTCCCAGCCCAGCCGCCTCAGCCCCAGCACCCAACTCAGCCGGGTCCAGGCGTTGCCGCCGTTGAAAGGCTTGTTGCCCAGCGCGCCGCTGACGATCACCGCAGGCATTGGGGTTGAAGCGGCCCTGCCTTGAGCAGTCGCATCGGCGTCATGGGCGTTTTATCAGGCCCCGCCGGGCCAGCTCGGCGAGGATGGTCTCGACCGCGTCCTCAGTGCCGACCCGGTCGGTTTCGATGACCAGTTCGGCCGCCTGCGGCTCCTCGTAGGGCGAGGACACCCCGGTAAACTCCGGGATCTCGCCGCGCAGCGCCTTGGCGTAAAGTCCCTTGGGGTCGCGGCGCTTGAGCTCTTCGAGGTCGCACTTGATATACACCTCCAGAAAGCGGCCCGCAGGCAACAGGCTGCGCGCCACCTGCCGGTGGGCCAGGAACGGGGAGATGAAGGTGCAGAGGACCAGCAGACCGTGGTCGTACGCCAGCTTGGCCACCTCGGCCGCGCGGCGGATGTTTTCCTTGCGATGTTCGGTCGAGAAGCCCAGGTCCCCGTTGAGGCCGTGGCGCAGGTTATCGCCGTCCAGGTAGAGGGTTTGGCAGCCCAGAGCGTAGAGGCGCCGCTCCAGCAGCCGGGCCACGGTCGATTTGCCGGAGCCCGACAGCCCGGTGAACCAGAGCACCGCGGCCTTGTGGCCGTTGCGCTCCTCGTGCAGTTCTCGGCTGATCGCGGTGGATTCCCACACCACGTTGGTTGATTTCTGCCGCTCGGCCTCTTCTTTGACCACCTCTGCCAGCCCGCTGTCCAGGTGGCGAATCATCCCGGCCGCCACGGTGGCGTTGGTGTTCTGGTCGATGAGGATGAAGCTGCCCGTGGCGCGGTTGGCCTGGTATGCGTCCCAGAAGAGCGGCTGGGTGGTGGCGAGCTTGACGCGGCCGATCTCGTTCAACTCCAGGGTCTCGGCGGGCTCGCGGTGCAGGCTGTCCACGTCGATCCGATAGGCCAGTTCCTCGACGAAGGCGCGCACTTGCCGTGTGGTGTGCTGCAAAAGGTACGTGCCGTGCGGGTTGAGCGGCCGTTCGTCCATCCAGCACAACGCGCACTCGAGGCTGTTCGACACGTGGGGCAGGTTGTGCATGCGCACGAGCATGTCTCCGCGGCTCAGGTCGATCTCCTCCTCCAGCGTCAGCACCACCGAATCGCCGGCCGCGGCCTCCGCCAGCACGCCGTCGAAGGTTTCAATACTGCGCACCCGGGCGGTCCGCCCCGAGGGCAGCGCCACCACTTCCTCGCCGGGCTTGATGGTGCCGGAGGCGATCTGGCCCGCAAAGCCGCGGAAGCCGTGGTTGGGGCGAATGGCCATCTGCACCGGGAAGCGGAAGTCCACCAGGTCGCGGCGGCTGCCGATGCTGACGTGCTCGAGGTGATGCAGCAGGGTGGGGCCGTCGTACCACGGCATCTTCTCGCTCTTGTGCACGACGTTGTCGCCCTTCAGGGCCGAAATGGGAATGACGGTCAGGTCCGGCACCGAGAGCTTGCTGGCGAAAGCGGTGTACTCCGCCACGATCTCGTTGAACACGTCCTCGCGGTAGCCCACCAGGTCCATCTTGTTCACCGCCACCAGGATGTGCGAGATCTGCAACAGCGAGGCGATGAAGCCGTGGCGCCGGGACTGGGTTAGCACCCCGCGCTGCGCGTCGATGAGGATGATCGCCAGCTCGGCGGTGGACGCGCCGGTGACCATGTTGCGCGTGTATTGGATGTGCCCGGGCGTGTCGGCGATGATGAACTTGCGTCTCGGCGTGGCAAAGTACCGGTAGGCCACGTCGATGGTGATGCGCTGTTCGCGCTCGGCGCGCAGGCCATCCGTGAACAGTGCCAGATCCACGTACCCCTCGCCGCGCACTCGGCTGGCCTGCTCCACGGCCTCCAATTGGTCTTCGAAGATGGCCTTGGTGTCCAGCAGCAGCCGCCCGATGAGCGTGCTCTTGCCGTCGTCGACGCTGCCCGCCGTGGTGAAACGGAGCAGGTCCATCCCAAGGTAGGGATCCGTGACGGTGGATTGCGACATAGTTAAAAGTATCCCACCCGCTTCCGATCTTCCATGGCGGCGTCCGAACGCTTGTCATCGGCCCGGCCGCCCCGCTCGGTGACGCGGGCCGCCGCCACCTCCCGGATGATGTCGTCGAGCGATGCGGCCGCGGACTCCACGGCGCCCGTGCACGTCAGGTCGCCGATGGTGCGAAACCGCACCAGCTTGTTCACAACCGGCTCGTGCGGCAGCGGCGTGACCGCGTGGGACACGGCCAGCCACATGCCCTCCCGCCACACGACATCGCGGCAGTGCGCAAAGTAGAGCGAGGGAATCGGGATCTCCTTCAGGCGGATGTACTGCCAGACATCCATCTCGGTCCAGTTGCTCAGCGGAAACACGCGAAAGCCCTCCCCCAGGTGCTTGCGGCCGTTGAACAGCGACCACAGCTCGGGCCGCTGGTTCTTGGGGTCCCACTGCCCGAAGCGGTCGCGGTGCGAAAAGAAACGCTCCTTGGCGCGGGCCTTCTCTTCGTCGCGCCGCGCGCCCCCAAGCGCGGCCTCGAACTTAAACTCCGCCAGCGCGTCCAGCAGCGTGGTCGTCTGCAAGACGTTGCGGCTGGGATTGTGCCCCTGCTCCTCCTGGGTGCGGCCCCGGTCGATCGTGTCCTGCACGCGCCGCACGATGAGCTGAACGCCTAGTTGGCCCACCATCGAGTCTCGAAACTTCAGGGTCTCCGGGAAGTTGTGGCCCGTGTCGATGTGCATGAGCGGGAACGGGATCTTGCCCGGCCAGAACGCGCGCCGGGCCAAGTGGACCATCACGATCGAGTCCTTGCCGCCGGAGAACAACAGGACCTTCCGCTCGAACTGCGCCGCCGTTTCCCGGATGACAAAGATCGCCTCTGCCTCCAACTGCTGAAGATGGGTGCGAAGATAGTTGCTCATCGGCGCAGCGCTCACCCCAAGGTCAGCGCGAGGCTGCGCACGTTCAAGATCAAAATGAGAATGCCCACCCATATAAAGATTAATCACGGCAGCCTGGCCACGCGACAGAATCGCGAACCGGCGGACTGATTGATAGAATCCGAGATCTGGTATTCCCGCCCCGTGCCTGGAATCTGGCCGGCCAGCGTTTGCCAGGAGGCCTCGGAAAGATGGTTCTTGAACTCGACGCGATGCTCTCGGTCAAGAAAGGTTTTGAAACCCAGCGTGATATTCCGCAGGATAACGTTACGGATGTAACCCCGGCTGCTGCTTCTGCTATCGCTTGTCATATTCAGGTTGATGAGCGCGGCGATCGAGCCTTCGATCCGGATGTCGTCGAAGACATGGTTCTCGCTCATGTTTAATTAATAGTCTTGCTTTCGCTTTTCGCAGCTTTTCCCGCCGCAGAGCTGCAGCCGCTGGCGATAGTCTATCACAGACTCGGGGCCTGCGCAAGCATTGCTGGCCGAGAAAATGCGCTGTCTGGCTGGCAATAGCCGAACCTTCGGAGAGCCGCTTCCCCAACCCGATGCAGGTCAGCCACCGTCTCCTTGTCTTGGTTCTGCCAACGTCCGAGGGATTCAGGTGAAACGACTTCCAGGCGCGCGATTTCCTCCACATCACCTCGCAACCCGAAGAACCCAAAGATCCGCTGGATAGCAGGCACGGGTTCAGCACACAAATCCTCGAAGCGGATACGCAGGTACTGTCCGCGCAGAATTTCTTCCCCATAATCGGCCGCCAGCACGTTGATTCGACTCCACAGCGCAATTGAACGCAGAGGCTTGCTCCATTGGGATTCGATTGGTTCCAGCAGCATGGCGCCATGCTTGTTCAACTGATTCTGATTAACCGAAAACGCCAGATCGCGCCCATCTCGGATTACGTGCAGAAACTTCATCCCGGAAAACAGGCTATGGAAAAAGGACAACAGATAAATGCTCCGGGGATGTTTCCACCCTCAGGGCCCGGCCACGGTGCTCAAAGATGCCGAACGGTTCGCAAGCACCGCCTTTAAGTCCTTAATCATCTCGATGCGAGTGGCCAGAACACCAGGAAACGCATCGGGCGCCAGGAACCGGTTGATCCAACGATCTGAATACCGCGCCAGGTCAAGCGCGTCCTCTGAGTCATTGAGGTGCGTGCCGATATACATTCCTCCATGGCGTACGATGCGCGCCACCACCCGAGTCCCCGATCCGCCTGTGCCCCCGATGATATTCGGCCCGAACGGGGCCAGTTCATCCTCTCCCAGCATACGTCGTAAATCGCCGGAATACTGAATCAACATTGTCTGGTGCGGGAAGCGCCGCCCGGCCGGGCATCAAACCTCGCCGGGTCAGCGCCCGCGCTCAGAGTGGTCTTGAGCAGCGAACCAATTGGTTGCTCGGACTGAATTGCCCCGCCGCGGATGCCGTAACCAGCCAAATCGCCAACGCCTGAACATGAACTTGCTAACACTGGATTACATTGTAACATTGATGAAATAATAAATCGCAATGCACGTGCCGTCAAGACCATTTTTCGTCGATGTCCACCAGCGCCATCGTGAACGGTCGCTGCGTTGGCTCTTGGGCCGCCAAGGCGGCCGCCGGAGAGGTCAAGGCGCCGCCGATGCAGGCGCCGATCACGCCAGAGGCCAAGTCCCCAACTGCGCCTTGCTCAATTGCCCCAGCCCCAGCACGCAGCTCAACCAACCCCAGGCGTTGCCAGCGTCGAAAGGCTTATTGCCCAGCGCGCCGCCGTCCATGGCCGCAGACATTTGGATTGCAGTGACACTGCTCGGTTGCTGCGACGCCCTCGAAACAGTGCCCGCTCAGCCCTTGCCCGGCAGGTGCGGAGGATGCCGTGGTCACCGCCTCTATTTCCCTCGTACATAGGCTGTCTATATGATCTCGTATCAACGAAAGTGTATCTTCATCCATATTCCTAAAACCGGCGGGACATCGATTGAAAACGCCATCTGGCCGTCCTTGAACGACCGCCGCCCTTCAGATTTGTGGATGGGTTTCACCTCCGAGTTTGAAAATCGATACCAGACCGGTGGTTTGCAGCACTTGTTAGCCAAATACGTCCAATTGGAGGTTGGCGAGCGGATCTTCAATGAGTTCTATAAATTCGCTGTCGTCAGGAATCCATTCGACAGGGCAGTCTCCCAGTACACTTACATGGCAGGGAGACCGGATTTGAGGTCGTTCATCGGCATGAATGAAGGTGATTCATTCGAAAAGTATCTCGCGCTAATAAAGAGCAGGCTGCACGTCCAATGGGAGTGCCAGCACAAGTTTATCTTTGATGACCGCGGGACATTGCTGGTGGATCGCGTTGCGCGCTACGAACGTTTTCAAGAAGACCTCAGCGAGATTCTGACTATGATCGGAGTAGATCCTCGCGTCATGGGCCATGATCTCAAGGGTGCTCGCGGGGAATACCGTGAGTACTACGACGAAGATGCCAAGGAAATGCTCGTTGACCTTTATCGAGAGGATTTGAGGCTATTCAACTATGCTTTCTAGGCCGGGCGAGCGGATGAGCTCTGGGAGTGCCACGAAGACCTCGCGACCTGCGTTTGCTCCGGTTGACGATTTTTCGTAACTGTTCAGGTGGGAGGGTGGGGCAGACCTCTGGTCTGCCGGTTAGCCGGGCCTCTGGCCCGGTGTTCCGACCGCACCAGGTTCACGGAGCCGGAGGCTCCGTGAACTGGCAGACCGG
>Ga0187857_10001329_pt1 | contig 25957 bp, 26 predicted proteins | sample June2016WEW_8_10_FD_132984 | JGI IMG/M metagenome (GOLD analysis project Ga0187857, IMG submission 132984) | Peatland microbial communities from SPRUCE experiment site at the Marcell Experimental Forest, Minnesota, USA - June2016WEW_8_100 | ecosystem: Environmental > Terrestrial > Soil >... | reverse complement strand
CTCACCCTTTGATCCCTGTACAGCACGGGACTCGTAGGGTTCCTGCTTCATCCCATCCCGCGCTCCGGGACGTGGCGAAGACTTATGTTCTCCAGGACCGCTGGCCTGCCCCTGGCGCAGGGCGTTTGTGGCCAAACCTTCCTGGCGGACGTGTCGATTTGGAGGAAAAATCACTAATCGACAGCATTTAAATTTTACTGGAAATGGCGCGTTTTCTCAAGCGAGAGAATGGTGGTTTGTGGATAAATAAGACTTTCTTTTTCTTATAGTTATGAGTTGGCGACCGCTTTCCTGGGCCAAGCCAATTCTGGCACAACGAACCGTGAGATTTGAAAGAAGGCGGAAGTTAGTCTGACAGCTTGACTCTTATTTCTTCGGCGCTGTAGCTGAACCCTTGTTGGAGTTAGCCAAGGGAATAACAGCAGTCGTCCCTACCGAAGGCGGCTTCGCCGATGTACTTGATTGCACCTTCGGCTGATAGCCCTTTTCGAGGTTTCCTTGGTATCCCCTGTTTTCAGAATTCACCGGCTGGTAGCCATCTGTGACCCAGCTATTATTTGCGGGCTTCCACCCATTCTTCTTGGTCATGACTGTCCCTCCGGTTCATACTCAAAAAGTTCTAGGAGTTCCACATTCTCCATTCGAATTATACCACCAACACTGAAGTCCGCGAACCCGTTCATCCGGCCCTCCGGGGTCAAATTGCACAGACGTTCCAAATAGAGATCCTCTTCTGAAGGAAACGACGATGCGAACGAGTTCTCGCCATAGAGTCCGCCTACTAACTGGCCACCCTTCAATGTTGCAAGGACCCAGCAAGGAATCCCCTTACGAAAGAAATAATCCCACGCTTTCGGGACAGGGTGTGGAAGCCCAAAGGTCTGACGGAATCTTCGTATCCAGTTTGTTTCCGCCAACTTGACTAAGCCCAAGGTGCTCAGCACGGGTGAAATAAAAACGCTGAGAAACACCAGAAATGCCAGAAAAGCGGTGTGTTGATACCACAGCCTTTTCCAGCTCAGGATCAAGAACCAAGAAAGGATTGCGTAATTGAAACAGCTGAGAGTTATCGCAGTCAAAACCAACCGTGCTTCGGTAGGTTCTGAACGAGGATAGGTATAAGACAGAACTCTGCTCGCTATAAAACCAGGCATGAGAAAAACCACAATCACAATGACGGCTTGAATTGAAGTAGGCATGGCACCTCACAAGTTCGGCGATACGTGGCTGCGATTCTGAGTCATCCCGCAAAGACTCCGTGCTCACTTCCCGATACGCGAGGGTGGAATAATTTGTTTATTGTTCTTAGTGGTTACGATAGGATAATACAACAACGCTTGCGCAAATCACAATCCGTAAAGCTACATAACGCGGCTCAGATACGCATGGGCATGATGACGTAGCGGTAGCGATAGTTGTCATCCGCCAGGGGGCGCATCTGCCCGGCGGATTGTTCATCCTTCAGCTCGATGCTGATCGGCCCGTCCGCGGCGGCGGCCAGAAAATCCAGCATGTAGCTGGAATTGAATCCGATGGCGATGGGATCGCCCTTGTACTCTTTCTCGATGGTCTCTTTCGCTTCGCCGTATTCGGGGCTGGAGGCGGATATTTCCACGCCTTCCGTGGAGACGGAAAGTTTCACGGCGTGCGATCGCTGGTCAGCGAGTTGCGAAACGCGCCGCACCGCATCGCTTAATTCCGTGCGTTCCAGCGCGACAGTCTTGTTGTTCTCACGCGGCAGCACCGCTTCATAATTCGGGAATTGCCCGGTGAGGATCCGCGAAATCAGCAGACGATGGCCAACCTGGAAGAATAGGTGGCTTTCATCCTTGGCAAACTCCATTTGCGCATCGGAGCCGGCGGCACTGGAGAGTTTTTCCACTTCATCCATGGCCTTCTTCGGAATCAGGACGCGCACTTCACCGTTGAGTCCGGCGAGTTTCTGATCCGTTTCCGCGAGCGCTAGGCGATGGCCGTCGGTGGCCACCATCGCCAAGGTGTCCGGCTTCAGGATCAGCAGGCCGCCATTCAGGGTGTAGCGGGACTCTTCCATGGAAATTGCAAATTTGGTTTTGCCGATCAGGTTTTCGAGGACGATGGCGGGGATGTTCACCAGGGTGTGTGGCATCACCGGGAGAGCGGGGAAATTTTCCTTGGCCATGCCAACCAGTTTGTATTTTTTCTTCTCACTGACAATTTCTACCCAATGATTGTCGAGTAATTTGAACTTGATCTCGCCTTCAGGCAGGAGACGCACGAGTTCCAGAAGCTTTTTGGCGGGAATCGTCCCAGCGCCTTCTTTCTTAATCTTCGCTTCGCAAGAGGTGCGCACGCTCAGCTCAAGGTCCGTCGCCGTGATCGTCAGGCGACTGCCTTTTGCCTCCACCAATAAGTTGGAAAGAATGGGAATGGTGGTCTTACGCTCCACCACACCTTGTGTCGTCGTGAGTTCGTTGAGCAATGCCGATTTCGTTACGCTGAATTCCATCGCTTGGGTTTCCTCGCGTGCGGTTCCCGTTGCGGTCATGCGATTCCCCTGTCCAGTTTACCCGCTAGCGTACTGTACTCGTTTTTTCGCAAAGTATAAAGGCCACCCGCAGCGGATTCTCTGTGGAACTAGTGGATTTGACGGAGGCTCCAGGCAAGGCCGAATCGCTGTCAGAACCCACCCGAAAAGCGCTTTATTCACAACCATCACTTCTTTCACAAGCTTCATGCAAAGAAAATTAGTTCCATAACTTATTGTGATGATGACTCCTGTGGATTGGTGGAAAACCTTCGTTGGTGCACCCCTGCCTGCAATTTCTTTGACAGGTGTGAAGTGGAATTTTCTGCGGATCATTGGAAAAGCCCGCGATGTCGGAGGATTGCACGGATTCGCTGCACATCCCATCACAGTTTATCCGCATCTTTCCCACGCGTAGTTCACAGCTTCTCCTTGCGGTGCTCTCGTGACAATTTTTCGCGCGCAGCATCTAATGGAAAGAGCCAGATATACATTTTCCTGATGCCGTCCACAATTTTTCCAGTGCATGGAGGAGCTCCCACTTAGAGCCGAGGAGTTCGTAAACATGTCCACAGTTCTGATCACCGGCGCAAACCGCGGTCTGGGTCTTGAGTTTGTCCGTCAATATGCCGCCGACGGCTGGGAGGTGCTGGCAACGTCCCGGCAGCCAGAGAAGAGTGCCGAACTAACGCAAATCACCGCGCAACATCCCACAGTTGTGCTGCATCGCTTGGATGTCACAGATGATGAGTCCGTGCAGGATCTTGCGGACAAACTGGACGGTAAGCCCATTGACGTGCTGTTGCACAGTGCGGGCATCTATCCGCGCGAAGGCCAGCATATTGGCGAAATCGATTACGATGGCTGGCGCGAGGCCATGGAGACAAATCTTTTCGGGGTCATGCGCGTCACGGAGACGCTACTGGAAAACGTCGCAGCCAGCCAGCGCAAGCAGATTGCCGCCATCTCCACGTCATTGAGCTCGGTGCGCGGCGTGCAAGATGGTTCGGTCGCCCAGGCTGGCACGTCCTACCAATACCGCAGCAGCAAGACAGCTCTGAACATGGCCCTATCCATCCTCGCGAAAGAGCTGGAGCCGCGCGGCATCAGCGTCGTGCTGCTTGACCCGGGCTGGGTGAAGACCGACATGGGCGGCGCCCACGCGCCACTTTCCCCTCAAGAGAGCATCGCCGGGATGCGCAAAGTGCTCTCCGGCAATCCTATGGAAATTTCCGGGAAGTTCATGGGGCACGATGGCGCGCTTCGGCTATGGTAACGCGATTGGTTCAGCCGAGTTCCGCGGCTTGCCCCGATCCCCACGCCAAGGCCATCTTTAAAAGAAAAAAACCCATGGCGCCCGCGGGTTTTTTTCTTTTTAGAGAGAGGGAAGAAACGCTTCTACTGCAGCGCGTCCATCAACCGTGTAATGGTGCGGTTCAATTCCTTGTCCGACCGCCGCAACTCCTCGATCTTGTTGATCGAATGCAGCACCGTCGTGTGATGTTTCCCACCGAATTGCCGGCCAATTTCCGGAAGCGATGCCGTGGTCAACTGCTTCACGATGTACATGGCCACCTGGCGAGGGAAGGCGATAGCGCGGGTGTTGCTGCGCACCTTCAGGTCCTGCTCGCGCAGGTTAAAGTGTTCGCTGACGCGCTTCTGGATCAGGTCGATGGTGACGCGCTTCTCCTGGGAAGCGATGATGTTGCGCAGCACCTGCTGGGCCGTAGCCAGAGAGACGACCGTGCCGGTCAGCGAAGCGTATGCCATCAGGCGGGTCAAGGCCCCTTCCAACTCGCGGACGTTGGACTTAATCGCCCGGGCAATGTACTCCGCCACCTCATCGGGCAGGTTAAATCGGTCGTTCTCCGCTTTTTTCTGGAGGATGGCGATCTTCGTTTCCAGATCCGGCGGCTGGATATCGGCGATCAAGCCCCACTCGAAACGCGAACGCAAACGTTCTTCGATCGAATTGATGTCCTTCGGCAGGCAATCGGAAGAAATCACGATCTGCTTCTGCTGCTCATACAGCGCGTTGAAGGTGTGGAAGAATTCTTCCTGGGTGCGTTCCTTGCCGGCAATGAACTGGATATCGTCCACCAGCAGCACATCAACGGTGTGGAACCTGTCGCGGAAGCTGATCATGCGGTCAAAGCGCAGCGAATTGATGACCTCGATGGTGAACTTTTCCGCACTGACATAACTCAGGCGCATGGCCGGATTGCGCTTCTTGATCAGGTGCCCGATGGCATGCATCAAGTGGGTCTTGCCCATACCCACGCCGCCATAGAGGAAGAGCGGGTTGTAGGCCTTAGAAGGCTGCTCCGCGACCGCGCGGAAGCGGCGTGCGCAAACTCGTTGGACTTCCCGACCACGAAGGTGTCGAACGTGTACCGCAGATTCAACTGGTGGTCGCTGCTCTCGAAATCGAGCTTGGATTGCTTTGCGCCAATCGTCGCGGGCGCGGCCTGCACGGGCTCTTCTTCCGTGCAAACGTATTGCACCTTCATGTTGGGCGTGCCCATCTGGTGGAACACGGCCTTAACAATCTCGCCGTAAGTGCGCGTCAGCACCTGGCGGAAGACCGTGCTGGGGATCTGGACAAACAGGGTTTCCCCTTCCATGCGGTTCAGCCGGGTGGGTTGGAACCAGGTGGTGTAGGTATTGATGCTGATCCGGGACTTGCTGAGTTCCAGAAACTTGTCCCAGACATTTTGTGTTTCGCGCTCGCGTCCGAGTTGCGTTGCGGTAGTCATCGTGATGGAAAAAACCAAATCCTAAGCTATTTCCACGGGTGTGAATAAGCTGTGGAAAGCATTTATGTGCCCTAAAGCTTCACGCTTTGGAGTTCGTGCACACGCTGGAACGATTGATGCCTGCCCCGTGGATTCCCGCGCGGCCCTTTCAGAGTAGCCCCGACCTCGTGCCACTTTGCTTCTTAACTGGGATGGATTCTCGCGCACTGTCCGTGATGGAGCAAGCGAAAAATGTGCGAAGGGCTGCACCGCCGTTCACATGGCATACACAACTTTTCCACAAGCACCAGTTTTGTGCAAGCACGAAAAAATTCCCGCTTTTCCCGCGCATTTCTGCGGAAATTTTTTTGCCAGAGATTGCATTGCACTGAATTTGTGCAAGCGGCCCTGAGGAAATCTCCAGCAATCTTTCAGTGTTTTCGGTCCGGGCGCTCGAAATCGAAGACGCCATGCGGGTCCGCGCCGATCAACAGGCGGTCTTGTTCGACCAGAATGGTGTTGGCCTCGAGCCGCGCTCCGTCGGGCGTATAAATCTGATATTCGGAGCGGCGATTCCCTTCCTTGTCAAAATGGAGCAGGGTATTGTGCAAGGCCATCCAAACCTCTCCTGTCACCGGGTCCACGCCAAATGCGGTCAGGATGGCAAGGAAATACGGGGGAGTCTGCTTCTTTTCCTGCTTGTCGATCTCTTTGCGCGCCGCTTGCGCCTCCGGATAGGCATCCAGTCCGGTAAACTCGAAATCCAGCCCGGCGTAACCAGCCCGGTCATATTGGCGCACCAGAGCTTCTGGGCGAAACGTATAGCCGTAGTACAGCCGTCCTTGCGCATCCGTGCCCAGGCGGCCCTCGCTGAGAAGCCGGTTGATTTCCGGCCGTGAGGAAAATTCCTCGGGCTCCCCAAACTCGCGGACGACCTTGCCATTCGGCCCGTAGACGGTCACCAGGTGCAATCCGCGCAGTGTGCTGACGGCCACTTCCCCCTCGGGCAGTGCAGCCACAGAAACGGGCCCAATCACATGGATTGAGCGTAGTAACTTACCGTCAGGAGCGAGTTCGGTGACCAGGTTATCGCCGCGATCGACGACATACACATTTCCCTGGGCATCCACGTCGCAGTCTTCGCCAAAGGCGATGCCCGCGCGCCCGGCCTTATCGGTGGCCGCCGTGGCCGGCGCCCCGATCACGGTCAATTGCTTCTCCTTGTCATCAAAAATCGCCACGCCCACGCTGGGCGACGCCAGCACGTAGTATTTCCCGTCCTGGCCGCGCTTCACGGTACGCAGACCCGGCCCGATGGGCTTGAAAACGCGCTTGCGGGCGGTCAGTTGGTCGTCCACCTGGGAAGCGACGGCCACCAGGACGCTGGCGAGGCACAACCCCGCGACGCACGCCACGAATTTTCCCGTATTTCTATGCATGATCTTTCAGATTGCAGCCAGACCGCTGTGGTTGCCTCTCCCGCAGCACCAGAGGGGCCCCTCAGATGTCTTGCGATGGCCCGTAGGCCGCTAAGGTGACAATAACTTGGCCTAGTCGATGCGCAGGCGCACGCGTTCGATGGACTTCGCGCGCAGGCGCCCCGCCTCATTGCGCGGCCCGGCATCATCCGTTTCGAGCAACACCGCATTCAACTGGATGTCGCCCGCCGCCACTTCAAAGCGCGCTGGCATTGCGTCCAGAAACTTCTTCAGAATCCCTGTGCGGTCCATGCCAATCACCCCGTCGTGCGGCCCCGTCATACCAACGTCAGTAATGTAGGCGGTGCCATTCGGCAGGACGCGCTCGTCCGCGGTGGCTACATGCGTGTGCGTGCCAATGACCGCGGTGACCCGGCCGTCGAGATACCAACCCATCGCCACTTTCTCGCTGGTGGTTTCCGCGTGCATGTCCACCAGGACGAAAGCCACCTCCGCGGGGAGTTTCCCCAGCGCACTGTCGGCTTTACGGAACGGGTCATCGATCGCCGGCAGAAAGATCCGCCCTTGCAGGTTCAGCACCGCGAATTTCACGCCATTCTTTGCCGTGCCCACATACAGGCCCGTGCCCGGATTCCCTTCCGGGAAATTCGCCGGGCGCAAGAGTCGCGGCTGGTGCGGCATGTACTCCAGGATTTCCTTGCGATCCCAACTGTGGTTTCCGCCGGTCAGGACTTCGATGCCATTCTGGAGCAGGCCCTCAGCGAGGCGCGGCGTGATCCCAAATCCCGAGGCGGAGTTCTCCCCGTTCGCAATCGCCAGGTCAATCTGGCGCTGCTCGACCAGGTCAGCCAGACGGTCATGGACGATTTGCCGTCCGGGCGAGCCCACAATGTCCCCTATGAAAAGAATGCGCATGAGGTAGGTTAGCGGTCCTCAGTTCTGAGTTTTCCGTTTCGGAAGCGCAAGCGCGCGCTGCCCCCCAGTAACCAACTTCTATCGTTCAATTCGCTGATCCTCACTGAGAACTGACCCCACATTCATTCCGCTAGAATCCGTGGTTGTACACTCTCGTTCCTTACTTAAAACTGACCACTGTAAACTGAAACGGAGCGAACCGCTCAGCCGTGGGAAGCTAGGCCGTGAACCTCTGAAATAAGTGGGCGCCACGAGCCAACCATTAGGCTTTCCTGCCCCGCTCGCGGGTCCGGGAGGGAACCCGCCAGCGGGACAGGCCGTGCACACAAGCTGGCTATCCGCAGCACCCCAGAGATTCATTACGGTTCATACGGCGTTCGCGTCCTCACCTGCCTCGAAGTACCGCTCCACCCGGTATTATCCTCCCACTCCCCGCGCACGTCCAACTTACCCCTACTCCCGCGCGTAGGCCTACCTCCTCCCACCCTCGTATTTTCCCCGGGAACGCCGATCTCCCGATTGGCAGGGGGCGAAACGCCATTCAGGAGAATAGCGTTCCCAGCGGCAAACCACAAAGCAAGCGGCAATCGGAGCCGACGCCGCTCCCACTGCTTGGCTGCGCCATACAAGCGCCTCCCGCAGGCCTTGTCCGAGGCGCGACTCAGGGCTTTGCGTAAAAGAGGAAATTGACGATCTGCGGTTCGCTGCCAGTGATAGTGACCTCGCGGCTCTGCGTGCCATAGAGTTCGTGCCAGGCGGTGACGGTGTACTTCCCCGGGGGTAGTTGCGGCAGGGTGTACGTGCCATCTTCACTCGTCACGGCGAAGTGGCTGGTCTTCAATACCGCAAAGTAACCCAGCATCCACGGATGGATGTTGCATTTGACGGGGATGAATTCTTCCTTGTCATAAGCGTACGAGAACGCGGGGGTCTGTGCGGGCTGGATGCGGTTCCATTCGCGATTGATCTTCGCGAGCGGATGAATACTGTGCGAGAGCGGATCGCTATTGGAAATGCGGATGGACTGGCCAGCGCGCACCGCCAAAACGTGCGTGGTGTAGCGGCAACCCTGCTGGTCAAAGTGCGCTTCGCTCATCCCTTCCGCGGGTGCGTCATCTGCGCCGGAGGAGATGTACACAACGACATTTCCGAGAGTGTTGCCCGAGCCGGTGACCACTTTTTCGGTCAGCAACGGCTTGGCGTGCAACTTCACGCACGCGGGGTCCTTCGACATGTCAATGGGTTCGGCCTTCGCCGGTGTGCCCACGAAGGTGACTTTGCCGGTGACCGCGCCGCTGCCGCTTTTCACCGCCCAGGGCACCATCGAAGCCAAGAGGACTGCCATGCACAGCTTCCCAGGTCGCATGCCTCTTTTCCTCCCATCCAGGAAATTCGCAAAAACATGGCCCGGCGGGGTTTCGCATCCTTACTTGCGTCCGCAAACGCTTCCGTCTGTGCTTTTCTCCTCAAATCCAGAGTTTCTATATATTCTACGGCGCGCTGTTTCCCGCCCCTGTCAGGAAATCCCCTCGCTGACCCCAATGAATCACCACGCGCGCCATTCGCGTCTTAACTTCGCTACAATGTCCTTCGGACGCACGGGAGATCCCATGAAATACCGCCGCTTTGGCCACACCGGTTGGCAGGTCAGCGAAATTGGCTATGGCATGTGGGGCTTGGCCGGTTGGACCGGCTCCGACGACGCGGAGACGCTCGCTTCACTGCACCGCGCGATCGAGCTCGGCTGCAATTTCTTCGACACCGCGTGGGCCTACGGTGCGGGCAAGAGCGAGCAGATCCTTGCCAAAGTGATCGCGCACTACAAAAATGATTCCAGCGTCGGCGGGCCGGACAAGCATCTCTACGTGGCGACGAAGATTCCGCCAAAAAACCAGAAATGGCCCAGCCGGCGCGAATTCACGCTCGACGATTGCTACGCGCCGGACTACGTCGAAGAGTTCGTCGAGAAAAGCCTCAAGAATCTTGGCGTCGAGACGATCGACCTCATGCAATTCCACACCTGGGAAGACCGCTGGCTGAACGACGAGCGCCTGCCGCGTTCCATCGAAAACATGAAAAAGAGCGGCAAAGTGCGCGCGTGCGGAATCAGCGTCAATCGCTGGGAGCCCTGCAACGGGATTCGCGCGGTTCTGGAACGCCACGCCGATGCGATGCAGACCATCTACAACATTTTCGACCAGAATCCCGAGGACGGCCTCTTCCCCATTTGCCGGATGAAGGATGTCGCGGTGATCGCGCGTGTGCCCTTCGATGAAGGCACGCTGACGGGAACGCTCACGCTGGATTCCAAGTGGCCCGCGGGCGATTGGCGTAACTCTTACTTTGTGCCGGAGAATCTGAAAGCGAGCGTGGCCCACGCGGAGGCGCTGCGCCCGCTGGTTCCCGCGGGGTCCACGATGGCGGAGCTGGCGTTGCGCTTCATCCTGACGAATCCGGACGTCAGCACTATGATCCCGGGGATGCGCAAGCTCAAAAATGTGGAGGCCAACTGCGCGGCGAGCGCCGCGGGCCCGTTGTCCCCCGATTTACACAAAAAGCTTCGCGGGCACCGTTGGGACCGCAACCCCACTTCGTGGTCGCAGTGAAAGAGAAAGAGCCATGAGCCGAGGCGTTAAAGTTCAGATTTACGGGCAGAGTTACACCATTGTCGGCGAGCTGGAAGAAGCCTATGTCCAGCAACTCGCCGCCTACGTGGATGCCAAGATGCAGGCCATCACCGGGATGACTTCGACAGTGGATACGCAGAAGGCGGCAGTGCTTACGGCGCTGGCCATCGCCGACGAGTTGCACAGCAGTCGCAAGGAAAAGGGCGTACACGAAGAGTTGCTGAAGGAACAAGCGGAGCGTTGCCTTACGCTCGTCGAGCGCGCACTGAAACAAACGGAGTAGTGTTGTTCCGGCTAGTGTGTTGTCTCGCAAGTTCGCGGGAATAGTCGAAACTGGCCGCAGGGGCTAAAGCCCTTTTCTTTGCAATGGCTCTTGTCAGGGCTGAAGCCCTGACCCCCTATAAAGATAGCGCACGAATTTCTGGGACGGCACACTAGGCCGCGCGCAGGGAGGCGCCGAGAGTTTTTTCCAGCGCGCTGACGATACGGCCGGAGAAATCATTGATCTGCGCTTCGGTCAGCGTGGCTTCGCGGCTCTGGAACGTGACGCGCACCAGCAGCGAGTATTTTCCCGCCGGCACATTCTTCCCGCGGAAAAGATCGGCCGCCGCAACGGAGGTCACTTCAGGAATACCCAGCGCTTCGATCGCTTTTTTTACTTCGGCGAAAGACTGGCCATCCTCGAGGAACACCGAAAAATCGCGCTCGACACCGGGAAAGCGCGGCAAAGGCTCGTACCGCCGGTTGTTTTTCACGCCGTAGAACATGCAATCGACCGCGCCCAGATCGAGTTCGGCGAGAAACACATCCTGCCGGAATTTGAATTTGTCGGCGACGCGCTTCGCCAGTAGCCCCGCGGCGCCAATCGGTTGATTGCCTTCCTGGCCCAGGCGCAACGTGCCGCGTTTCGCGGCGTTCAGCCACTCCGGGCCGCCGTCTTCCCAGCGGAAGCCGCCGGAAAGGGCGCCGATGGCGTCGAGATCGCCCTTCAGATCAGCGAAATTGTATTCGCGCGCGGCATCGTACAAACCTTGTTCGCGAGCCGCGCCGGTGGCACCAACGGTGAGGACGCGCGTCTCCACCGGCTTGCCGTCCACGAGGCGATACTGCCGCCCAATCTCAAACAATCGAATGTTGCGCTGCCCGTGATTTAAGTTCCACTCGATGGCTCCGGCCAGGGTCACGAGGCCGGTGGACTTCAGCACGCCCGCTTCCTCGGAAAGAGGATTCGCAAGTTTTGCCACCTGCGCGTCCGGCGGACGGAACAAGTCGTTGCGCTCCTCCGCCACGTGCGGGATGGTAATGATTTCGTGATACCCGAGCCCGATCAGGCGCTCGCGCAAGCGGGTCTCCGCTTCGTGATGCGGCAAACGCGCCGCGGCGATTCGGGCTACCGGCAAACGCGGCGGGAAGTTGTCCAGACCATAGACGCGCGCAACTTCTTCCACTAAGTCAATTTCGCGCTCGGCGTCCGCGCGCCAGGAGGGCTGCGTGCACTCCCAAGCGGCCAAGAGGGAATTCGCCGCGCCGCGATTGTCGTCGACGCGAACCGGGGCAAAGCCCAGCGCGCTGAGAATGGCCTCAAGGTCCTTGTCGGGTACGTCCGCGCCCATCACGCGCAGGAATTCCGCGCGCGTCAGTGTGATCTTTTTTGCGGCGCGCTTTCCCGGGTACACGTCTATAACTCCGGCGAGCAGTTCGCCGCCGGCAAGCTGCAAAATCAATTCCGCGCAGCGCCGCGAAGCCGTTTCCGCCATTTCCGGATCGGCGCCCCGGCCGAAGCGCGTGCTGGCCTCGGTGTGGAGTTTCAAAAAGCGGGTGGCGCGGCGAATGGCGATGGGATCAAACCAGGCGCACTCGATCAGCACGTTTTTCGTGGAAAACGAAATTTCCGTTTCGCCACCACCCATGATGCCGCCGATGCCCACGGCGCGGGCGCCATCCGTATCGCACACCAGGGGAATTCCGGGGTCGAGGGTGCGCTCAATGCCATCGAGCGTCTTCAACTTTTCGCCGGCTTTGGCGCGCCGCACGACGATGCTGTGATTCCGCAGCAAGTCGTAATCGAAGGTGTGCAGCGGATGTCCCAACTCTAGCAGCACGTAATTGGAAATATCCACGACGTTGTTGATGCTGGCCACGCCCGCGGCTTCCAGGCGATTCTTCAGCCAGGCTGGCGAGGGCTGGATCTTAACTCCTCGCACCACGCGCGCAGTGAAGCGCCCGCAAAGTTCCGGCGCCTCGATCTTCACGCGTACAGCGCCGCTGGCCTTCGCTGAGGTGCTTTCCGCAGGCTTGGGCGCGACGGGCTTCAGCGGCAGGCGATAAATCGCGGAGATTTCCCGCGCGATGCCGAGCATACCCAAGCAGTCAGGCCGGTTGGAGGAGATTTCAGCGTCAATCACGGCGCCGTGCGCCCCGTTTTCGATGCCCGCGATGTTGGTGCCGGAGAACGCCAGGCGCGAGGCAATCTCTTCCGCAGGAACGCTCAGGTCTACAAACTCTTTCAACCAGTTGTAAGCAACTTTCATGCGCTAGTTCCTGTCGAACTGCCCGAAATAAACTCGTGTGAAGTAGTCCATACGAACGCAGCCATCACGTTGATTTGCGGTGAAAAGGCGCCGCAACTCCGCCATCATGGGCGCGAAATTTGGATGATCTTCCTTGGGCGCGTAGGAACTGCTCCCCAAGCGCCCGCTTAGTCCTTCCCAATCGAAAATCTGGTGATTGGGCAAATCTCGCGTGCCAAGGCCGCCGTCGTTGAGGAATTCGTGAATGGTCTGCGCCTCCGGGTAAGCCTCGCGGACGCTTTTGTAGTCAGTACCGAAGCGTTGCAGCAATGCTTCGTACTCGCGTGCGAAAGGAGTTTCGTCCATGCGGCGGTCATTCCAGGCGATCACAATCCAGCCGCCGGGCTTGAGGATACGCTGAAATTCCGCGCGGGCCGCGACAGGCTGGAACCAGTGGAAGGCTTGCCCTGCAGTGATGAACTCGACGCTGTGCGCGGCGAGAGTTGTGGCTTCCGCGGAGCCGCTCACGCTATGGAAATTCGCATATTGTCGAAGGAACGCTTCGCCCACAGCGCGCATTTCGGGATTGGGTTCCACGCCGCAAACACGGTTGCCATAGTCGAGAAAAAGTTTGGAGAGCAACCCCGTGCCGGAGCCAATGTCGGCAATGACGTGCTCGGGCCGCAGGCCGCACTCCTCGCGAAGCAACTGCACGACGCCGGAGGGGTAGCTCGGGCGGTAGCAGGCGTAATCAGTAACGCGATTCGAGAAGCGCTGTTTGGCGTCGGCAAAGGTCATAGGTCTCACAAATGCGTTCTTGGAGCGGTTGAAATCGAAGAGAGATCCCTCGACTCCGCGCCGACAGAAGGCGTCGGCGCTCCGCTCGGGATGACAGTAGTGCGACATCAGCGCATTCTTCCTCGATTACGGAAACTGGCGCAGGAAGCGCACGTCGTTCTGGAAGAATGCCTGAATATCATCAATGCCGTACTTGAGCATGGCCAACCGGTCGATGCCGATGCCAAACGCGAAGCCGCTTACTTTTTTGGGATCGTAGTTCACGAAGCCGTAGACGGCGGGATCAACCATGCCCGCGCCGAACAACTCGATCCAGCGCGAGCCCTTGCACTTGCCGCAGGTGCCGCCGGACTTGGCCGTGCCGCTGCCGCCGCAGAAGACGCAGGAAACGTCGAATTCCACGGAAGGCTCGGTGAACGGGAAATAGCTGGGACGGAAACGCGTCTTCACGCTTTCGCCGAAAAACTGCTTCACGAAATAGTCGATGGTACCGGTGAAATCGCAGAAGGTGATGTCTGAATCGACGGCGAGGCCTTCGATCTGATGGAACATAAAGGAGTGGGTCGCGTCCGGATTATCGCGGCGATAGACCTTGCCCGGCACGATGACCCGCACCGGCGGCTGGCGCTTCTCCATGGTGCGAATCTGCACGGGCGAAGTGTGCGTTCGCAGGAGCAGCGGACCCGGTGCCCCCTTCGGAAGTTCCAAGTAGAAGGTGTCCATGTCGTCGCGCACGGGATGAAATTCCGGGATGTTGAGTGCCTCGAAGTTGTAGTAGGGCGTCTCAATCTCTGGCCCCTCGACAACGGAGAAGCCGATGGAAAAGAAAATGTCCTCGATTTCCTGAAACACCTGGCGAATCAGGTGATGCGTGCCGACGGGGCGGAGTACGCCGGGGAGGGAGAGATCCGCGCGGTCCTTGGCGCTCGCCGCATGTTCCGCAAGAGACTCGACATCGCGTTTGCGCGCTTCGAGCGTGGACTCAACCTGGGCTTTGAGCTTGTTGAGTTCCTGGCCCACCGCGCGCTTGAGTTCCGGGGTCGCCGGCTTCAGCCAATTGTCGGTGATGAGGGTGAGGACGCCGGATTTTCTTCCCGTCCAAACCTGTTTGAGTGCCTCCCAGGTTGCGGGATCGAGCTGCTTCGCCGCCTGGTTATCAAAAAGAGCGCGCACTTCAGAGAAGAGCTGCGCAACTTCGTCCGGTGAAGCCGCGCCAAGTTCAGCCAGTGTTTTTCCTGCCGGATTGTCCACGGTTGGCATAGTTGCCAGCTAGATTACACCGTAGGGCACGATATATCGTGCCCTACGGGAAGAATTCTACGCCTCGAGGGGCCCGAGTCGCGACGCTCGGAAGAGAGATTCCTCACTTCGAGGACTCCGTTCGGAATGACGGTGCGCTTTGCTACGCCTTCTTAGCAGCGGGCTTAGGCGCGAAGGCCTTGGCCTTTTCCACGAGCTGTGTGAATCCGGCGGCGTCCTTCACCGCGATGTCTGCCAGAACCTTGCGGTCCAGAGTGATGCCCGCGGCTTTCAGTCCGTGGATGAGCTGGCCGTAGGTGATGCCATTCAGGCGGGCAGCCGCGCCGACGCGCTGAATCCACAACCGGCGGTACTGCCGTTTCTTCACGCGGCGGTCGCGCTTGGCATAACGATCGGCGCGATTGGCCGCTTCCTGTGCGGACTGGTAGAGCTTGCTCTTGGTCAGGAAGAAGCCCTTAGTCCTCCTGAGATACTTCTTACGCCGAGCCCGGCGCTTTGTGCCGCGTTTTACGCGTGGCATGGGTTTTCTCCTTCATTCCTTATGTATCTCACCCTCCCAGGGGTGAGGATTTTCGCTCGTTGCCGGGAAAACCCTCAGGCCTGAAGGCCTGAGCTACAGATTTTTATGGAAACAAAACAGGTTGCGGCGAAACGCGGTGAGGCGCTTCACGCAACGGGTTTGTTTCCAGTGGGATTCGTTGGCCGGGCGAACCCGGCAACGATCAGCGGCGGTCTTGAAGACCAGCGCTACGATCCCGCATTGCGGGATCTAACGGCCGGCAGGCACCCGCGTAGCGCTGCCTGGCAGGTTGTTGCGGAATGTTAGCTCCGCAATCTCGAATGTAGCGGCTGATTTGCAGATCAGCAGGCTTTCCCTCGGAAAGCGCCAGTCTAAAGATTGGCCACTACAAAAACCTTTGCGCCGCTGCGCGTCTCACGCCCCGTAGGGCAGCATCTGCCGCACGGCGGCCACGTCGGTCTTATCCACCTGCGTGAGCTTCTTCAGCTTGCGCATGCGCTTGGCCGCCTTGGTGCCGAGCAGGTGGCGCTTGCCGGAGTGCATGCGCAGGATCTTGCCGTTTGCGGTGATTTTGAAGCGCTTGTGCGCGCCGCGATGCGTCTTCAATTTTTTCTTAGGCTTCAGCGAATTGCGTGGCATTGCTTTGAATCCTCTCCGTGCGTTGATGCGGGCCGCACATACCCGGCTCCTGCATCTGAAATCTCCAGCCGAAGTGCTTCCGGCGAAAACAATCAATCCCGCGTGATACCGCTAGGCGTTCGGTTGTGCCGGCGTGGTGCTGCGCGTTGGCACGCCCGCACCTTTTTTCGGCGCCAGCAACGCCACCAGAACGTTACCTTCCATGCGGGGCATCGTTTCGATCTGGCAGTGTTCGCCGATTTCGCCCAGGAGCCGGGTCATCTTGGCGCGTCCTACTTCCTGGTGCGCCATTTCACGGCCACGATGAAAAATCATGGCGCGAACTTTGTGGCCTTCCCCGAGGAACCGGATAATCTGATTCTTGCGCACCTGATAATCGTGTTCCGCGGTTGCCGGACGAAACTTCACTTCCTTCAACTGCGAACCGCGGCTGCTCTTGCGCTGCTCGTGGGCCTTCTTGCTCTGTTGATAGAGAAACTTGCCGTAGTCCGTGATCTTGCAGACCGGTGGATCGGCGGTGGGCGAGATTTCCACCAGGTCCAATCCACGTTCGCGGGCCATGCGCACGGCCTCGAACGGTTGCATTACTCCAAGCTGGCCACCTTCTTCATCAATAACCCGGACTTCGCGCGCTCGTATCCGTTCATTGATGCGGATACGATCTACTTGCCGGAAATTCCGCTCAGCGATAAATCCCCCTTGGCATACTAAAGGCACCCGGCGAACCGGGTCACACCCCGTTTTGACACCCAATCCCCTGAGGCCTCAGCCAGTTCGGGACAGGTTGTACAGTATATCACGCCACGCGAAGCGTACAAGATAGGAATGCCCTCAGGCTCGCCGCTGTCGGCTACTGGATGGTTCTTTTCTCGATTTCCTGCTGCAAGGCGGCGACGAGGTCGGCGATGGGACGCGGGCCGAGGTCGCCCTTGCTGCGGTGGCGGACGCTGACGGCGCCGGCTTCGGCTTCCCTGGGGCCGACGACCAGCATGTAAGGGATTTTCTGGAGCTGGGCATCGCGGATCTTCGCGGGCAGTTTTTCGTTGCGGTCATCGAGATGCACGCGGATGCCGTGGTTTTTCAGCGTTTCGTGGATGTGTTTGGCGTAATCCTGCACCTTTTCACTGACCGGGCAGATCTGAACTTGCACGGGAGCGAGCCACAGTGGGAAGGCCCCGGCGTAATGTTCGATGAGGATGCCGAAGAAGCGCTCGACCGAGCCGAGCAGGGCGCGGTGCACCATCAGGGGCTGGTGGCGCGCGCCGTCTTCGCCGACGTACTCGAGGCCGAACCGCGCAGGCAGGTTGAAATCGAACTGCACGGTGGTGAGCTGCCAGGAACGCCCGATAGCGTCAATCAGCTTCACGTCGATCTTCGGGCCGTAAAACGCCGCTTCCCCCTCCATAAGCTTGTACGGAATCTTCATCCGCGCCATTGTGCTGGCCAGTGCGCTGGTGGCGCGCTGCCAGTCTTCGGGCTTGCCCGCGTAGCTTTCCGGATGCTTGGGATCCCAATCGGAAAGTTCCACCTCGAATTTGTCGAAGCCGAAATTCTTCATCACCGCAAAGGCGAAATCGACGCAAGCTTCCGCTTCGGCTTCAATCTGCTGCGGCGTGCAGAAGATGTGCGCATCGTCCTGGGTGAAGCCGCGGACGCGGAGCAGGCCGTGCAGAACGCCGCTGCGCTCGTAGCGATAGACGGTGCCGAGTTCCGCCAGGCGCACCGGCAAATCGCGATAGCTGCGCAGCTTCGATTTGTAGATCAGGATGTGGCCGGGACAATTCATGGGCTTCAACTGGTAATCGGCCTTCTCGACCTCCACGGCGCCGAACATGTTTTCCTTGTAGAAATTGGTATGGCCAGAGGTCTTCCAAAGGTCGAGGCGCATGATGTGCGGGGTGAAGACAAGGTCGTAGCCGCGCTTGAGCAACTCCTCGCGCAGCCAATTCTCCATCAGGGTGCGAATCAATCCGCCCTTGGGGTGCCAGAAAATCAGGCCCGGCCCGGCTTCTTCCTGAATGCTGAAAAGATCGAGTTCGGCGCCGAGTTTGCGGTGATCGCGGCGCTTGGCTTCTTCGAGCCGGTGCAGGTACTCATCCAGCTCCTTCTGCGAGTAGAACGCCGCTGCGTAGATGCGCTGGAGCTGCGGATTCCCTTCCTGGCCTTTCCAGTAGGCCCCCGCAACGCTCATCAGCTTGAAGGCCTGAATCCGCTTGGTGGAGGGGATATGCGGGCCGCGGCAGAAATCAATGAATTGGCCGGTGGTGTAGAAGGAAACCATCGGCTCGTCGGCCTTTTCTTCGATGAGCTCGCACTTGAAGAGCTGCTTGGAATCCTGATAGAGCTTCAGGGCTTCGGCTTTTGGGAGCAACTTGCGCTCGTTTTTCAGGTCCTGAGCGGCCAACGCGTGCATCTTCTTTTCGATTTTCTCCAGGTCTTCCGGAGTGAAGGGTTGCTCGCGCAGGAATTCGTAGAAAAAGCCGTTGTCGACAGGGGGACCAATACCCAGCTTCACATCGGGGTAGAGCTCGGTCACTGCGGCGGCCATAAGGTGCGCCGCGGAATGCCGGAAGACGTACAGGGCGTCGGGATCTTTCTCCGTGAGAATCTGCAGTTTGACGTCCTGCTCGAGGGGACGGCGCAGATCGAAGAGCAGGCTGCCGTCTTCCGCAGGTTCCACGGAGTTGGAAAAAATGCCGGTCTTTTCCTTTGCGCCGTTACCGCCGGTTGCGTACACCTTGGCCACGAGCGCGGCGTCCGCAAGGCGCGGCGAGATGGACTTGGCGATGTCGATGGGCGTGCTGCCTTTGGGAACGTCTTTGACGCTGCCATCGGGAAGCGTTACGTGGATCTGTTCCATGATGAGTCTTCCTAACCTGCAGAACATCTGCCAGAAATGTAATTAACTAGAGTATCGGCGGGTGAGGACAGGGTCAAGCCGCCGCGTTAGGAACTAGACCAACGTGACGCCGGACAAATTGGCGAAGTGCGAATCCGACGTGATCAACTGAGCCCGGTGATGTTGCGCCGTAGCATAAATGATCGCATCGGCCATGGGCAATCGAGTCTCAAGACTCGTTCGCGAGGCCAGAACCGAGAGCTCCAAAGTCAGATCGATTAACCTATCTCGGAAACCAAACGCTTGCGACAAGAAGATTTCTGCCATGTGCTGGCCCTGCTCGCGAACGAGCTTCTTGTAGACTTCGTAGACGATGATCGAGGGAAGAAGAAGATTCTCCGGGGATTGCAGATAAGAGGCAAAGGAGCTTGCTTTTGCCCCATCGCCCATATACTCGACCCAACCGGAAGAATCGACTACAACCCGATCAAAAACGCTCGGTGTGATCACGGTCTTCGTCCTTCCACACCATCCCTTTGGCGATGCCGCGGAGTTCCTTGATGGAGCGGGGACGTTGGAGGCGGACTGACTTGTCTAGGACGTATATCTGTAATTCCTCCCCCGGTTTGATCTCGAGGGCTTCGCGAATCTTCTTTGGGATCACTACTTGAAATTTAGGCGAAACTTTTACCGTATCCATAACAAACTCCTAGCCTTAGTATATCGGCACAAGCGCGTATGTCAATATGTCTATCGATTGACAAAACGTCATACGCTCGTATGACAACCGGGGTTGCATCCGGAGCACCATAGTTCAAGAACGCTGGCGATCCTTAGGGCGCAGTGCTACTTCTTGGGGCGTGCGGCTTCGAGCTGCTCCCAGGCGGCATCGGGGATCATCGCCAAATCGTTGAATTCGCCCGCGCCGCGCAGCCACTGCCCGCCGTCAATCACTACACATTCGCCATTGATATATTCGGCCATGTCGCTGATAAGGAAGGCGGCGAGATTGGTGAGTTCGTCGTGTTTGCCGAACCGCTTCATCGGATGCTTGTTGAGGGCGTACTCCTCAAACTGCTGCGAAGGCATCAGCCGCGACCACGCGCCTTCGGTGGGAAACGGTCCGGGCGCGATGGCATTCACACGGATGTGATATTTGGCCCATTCCACCGCGAGCGAGGCGGTCATCGCCAACACGCCCGCCTTGGCGCAGGCCGAGGGCACAACATAGCCCGAGCCGCAATTGGCCGCGGCGTAGGTCGTGGAGATGTTCAGGACATTGCCGCCGAGTTTTTTCGCGATACGCCGTCTGGCGAAGGCCTGGGTGCAATGAAAAGTGCCGTTGAGGACGATGCTAACAACCGCTTGGAAGGCATTCGGCGACAACGTTTCCGTGCGCGCCATGAAGTTTCCGGCGGCGTTGTTGACCAACGTATCGATTTCGCCCCAGTGATTCTCGGCGGTGGTCATAGCGGTTTCGACGGCGTCGTAGTCCCGGACGTCGCACGCGGTGTAAGCGGCCGCGCCGCCATCGCGGTGGATCTCTTCGCAAGTCTTTTTAAGAGGCTCTTCGCGGCGCCCGATGAGGAACAGGCGCGCTCCGAGCTTGGCGAAGTGCAGGGCCATGGAGCGGCCGAGGCCCGTGCCGCCGCCGGTCAAAAAGATGGCGCGGCCTTTGAGGAGATCGGGCTGAAACATGCGGCACCACCTTTCGGAACGAAATTGTATCAGGGCTACAGAGCAGACGCAGCGGCAACTCGGGCGGAGAGAGCCCTGCGATGACTGGGAAACTCGCGTAAAAAAGAGGCGGGGTGGGGACCTGGTCCCACCCCGCCGTCGGGCGCGGTAGCGGTTTCCCGCTATCCGCAATAACGCCGTGGAATGAACGCCTCTCTGCTGGCTTCCCGCTTTGCAGCCAGGACTGCACGACCTGCGGCCATGCACCTGCTCGCCTTATCCATCATCGAGAGATGGTCCAGTCCGGCTTTACCTGTTTTCTTCATGACGCCCTCGACGGGGTCATGAGCGCGGGGCGGATGAACACCCACGCTTCAGGGAAGCGCAGCCAGGAGCGTATCCACGGCGTGAATCAAATCCTTCCAGGCCACTTCGACGGCCTCTTGAAATTTTGCCAACTGGGCGTCGTCGGCATCCTCAAGGTCCGCAATGCGCCGCTTGAACTCTGCAAAGCTCGTGCGTACGTATTCGAGTTCCCAGTAATGCTCAAGCTTGACGCTGACCTTTTGCTTGGCGAATCGCCCCTTAAGCTGCGCCACACGGGCCGCCAAATCCTCGACTTCCCCAACCACCTGGTCCAAGTACGCTTCCTTCAGCAACATGACCGCCTCTCAACGCCAGAGGGAAAAGGACACAAAGAGAAAAATCCCTTGCGGAGAAGAAAGCAGTTGATTCGCCAAAAGGGAGTTGGGCTAAGGGACTGAAAACAGGATGGATGAGTGTTTCTCAGAGAGAGAACAGACGTGCGCATGGGTGGAAAAACGCAAACACCTACGGCAGTGGCTGAAAATCACTCAGTTTGTTAGCGGGGATTGGCGTTGCTCATCGGCGTAGCAGGCGGCAGGGGAAGCTGCGGTCCAGTTTTGTTCGACGGACGACGAGATGCGAACTAGAGTGAAGGACTCCAAAAGGCGAGCCGTCGGCAGCGTGATGAAAGCGCTCGTATGAGCGAATCCAGCGCGACAGAGACGCGGGAAGTGTGACCGCGGGTAATTCTATTGGGCCGGGCCGATGTAGGCAGGGATGGGACGGCCCAGGGCCTTCTCGTATTCCGCGATGTAGACGGGATTGCCGGGGAATTCTTCGGTGAGGTCTTTCAGGAGTTTTTGAGCGAGAGCATCCTGTTTTTCGCGGCGCGCGGAGAGCGCCAGAAGGATTTGGGCGAAGGGCTTCAGGTAGCGGCCGCCATCGACGGTTTTCTGCACCTGCTGCATGCCGAGTTGTTTGTCGCCGTGAATGCCGCCGAACCAAAGCATGAAGCGCGCCGACCCGGGCAGCGAGCCGATGATGTAGTTGGCGCAGCCGAGAGCGACATAGGCGTCGTAGGCGTCAGGGCGCTGCTGGAGGAGGAGTTCGGCGTTGATGTTTGCTTCTTTGAGGCGCTTCAACGCGTCGTAGTGTTTTTTCAGGAGCATGCTGTAGGCGTCGGATTCCATGCCGGCGGCAAGCGTAAGGACATACAGACCTTCAGGATCGCGCGGATTTCTTTTGAGACGCTGAAAGGCGAGTGCGCGGGCCCTGGCAACGGCAGATTGAAAACCCTGGATGCGGCCGGGGTCAGGCGTGCCGGTAATGCCACCGAGGAAGCGCTTGTCATTGAGGAAATAGTCGCTGGTGAGAACGTGCTGGAGATAAAACTCCTCGAAGAGATAGCTGGCAGCAATGGCGACCTGGCCGAAAGGCTCATCGGGATGATCGTTGGCCCATTTTTCAAAGATTTCGCGCGCTTCAGGAAATTCCTGTACGTAGAGGTCGTGAAAACCAGATTCCAGTTTGGGGACGGACGAGAACGCGGGCGTGTCGGGAGGCTGCGTCGGGGCGGCTTGCGCGAAAGATGGGGGAGCGACCAGAGTGAAAGTGAGTCCGGCAGCCGTCAGGAGTGCGTAGAGGTAGCGCATCATCGAAAACCCTTCAGAACAATCCCGGCACAAAACGAGGTTTGTCCGACATTGCGGCGCGGTACTGCGCATCGGCAAAGAGCACGCGCTCTTCGGTGGCGAGGCGCTGGGAAAGCACCAGAATATGGGCGAGCGAACCGGCAAGCGCGGTGATCCAGGCGGAGTGGATGAGCGGGAGAACCAGCATTTCCACGAAGACAGCGGCGTAGTTGGGGTGGCGAACGTAACGGAACGGGCCAGAGGTGACGACGCCGAGGCTGATGGAGTTCACGACCTGAACATTCCAATGATCGCCGAGTGTGCGGATGACCCACCAGCGGACGAGATTGGCGGCCAGGAAAATGACGAAGCAGATTGCGGCGAGAACGGGATAGAAAGGGCGGTGAAGAAACACCACTTCGACGGCGGCACCGATCAGAACAGCGGTGTGCAGGAGCACCATCCAGCGAAAGCGGGGATCATCCACTTTGGCGGCGCCACGGGCGACCATTTCCCGCTGGTGGCAGCGGGAAATGCGGAGTTCCACGAGGCGCAGGGCAGCGACAGCGCCGAGGAGGACGAGAAAAGCGATAACACTTAGTTCCATTGCAGCAACAAAAATTCGGCGCTGAAGCCCGGACCAAAGGCGCCCGCCAAGGCATATTCGCCGGTCTTGAGGGGGCGTTTCTCAAGCCACTCCTGAAGAATGAAGAGGATGGTAGCGCTGGAAAGGTTGCCGACGTTCTTGAGGATGTCCCAGGAAGGCTGGGTATCGCACTTGCAGAGGCCGAGTTCTTTCTCGACGTTGCCGAGAAGGCGCGCGCCGCCGGGATGGAGGATCCAACCCTTGATGTCGCTTTGGACTCTGCCGCAACGCGCCAGGAAATCGTGGACCAAACTCTCGATTTTGGCGCCGATCATCTCTGGGACGTCCTTGGCGAGAAGAATGTGGAAGCCGGAATCGCGGAGATCGAAGCCCATGGCGCCCAGGGAATCCGGGAAGGTATAAGTTTCGGTGGCGAGGATGCGCGGGCCGGGCTTCTCCTGGCCGGTAACCACCACGGCGGCGGCGCCATCGCCGAAAAGGATGGAGGAAATCAGATTGGCTTGCGAGATATCCTTGCGCTGGAACGTGAGCGAGGGCAATTCCACGGCAATGATGAGAACATTGCCGCCGGGATTGGCGCGAAGATAATCGGCGGAGCGGGAAAGCGCCATGGCGCCGGCAGCGCAGCCGAGTTCGGTGAAAGGCATGCGTCGGACATTGGAGCGAAAGCCCATCAGATTAATGAGGTGCGCGTCCAGGGAAGGGATCATGAAGCCGGTGCAGGAAACGGTGATGATCAGGTCGATGTCGGTGGGGAGAAGGCCGGCGCGTTCCAGGCACTTTTCGGCGGCTTCGCGGCCGAGCTTGACGGCGTGATCGATGTATTCATTGTTGGTTTGGGCCAGGGGGCGAGGCTCGATGGTGTAGTCGATGGGGAAAATCGCGTGGCGATGATGAACCTGGGCATTATCAACGATGGACATCATGGCTTCGAGGCGGCGTTCGGGGATATCAAAGACGCGGCCCATGTAGTACTTCATGTCGTCGCGGGTGATGGAGAAAGGAGGGACAGCGGTAGCGGTCGCGGCGATGGTGGCATAGGGGGGATTGCCGTTCAATGAAGCGGGACTCGGTTGACTCACTTGTACCATCCACTATTCTGTAGGAATAAACACAAAAATTCACGACCCAGCAACATGAATACGTAAGTGTACAGGGCGGAATATTCGAGGGGCTTACTTTACATCAAAATTGGCCGAAGAGGAAACGGCTCGGACACGCTAGTTGGTGACGTAAAGCACACAGGCTGAAAACGAAGGGGATAGAGATGAATTACAAAACGACGACCAGGAGCTGGGCAGTGGTGGTTCTGATACTAGAGATGCTTCTCGTTGGGGGAATGTTGCGGGCGCAGGAGAAGGCCAGCCCGCTTCTGGTGATGATATCGATCGATGGGCTGAGGCCGGATTACGTGACCGCAGCGGACGCGCACGGAGCGAAAGTGCCGAACTTGCGGCGATTTTTGAAAGAAGGTGCGTACGCGGAAGGTGTCACGGGCGTGGTGCCGACGGTGACGTACCCGAGCCACACGACATTGGTGACGGGAGTGTGGCCGGCGACGCACGGGATCCTAGCGAACACGACTTTCGATCCGCTACAGAAGAACTATCAGAGCTGGTATTGGTACAGCGAGGATATTCGCGTTGTGACGCTATGGGACGCGGCGGCACAGGCGGGGCGAACTACGGCGAGCATCCAGTGGCCGGTGACGGTAGGCGCGAAAATCACCTGGAACATTCCGGAATTCTGGCGCGCGGGAACCGCGGAGGATGCCAAGCTGATTCGCGCTGTATCCACGCGTGGATTGCTGGAAGAAGCGGCAGCGGAGATTGGGGAATACCGCGGAGGAATTGATGCGTCCGCGGAGGGCGATGAGGTGCGCGGCAAGTATGCGGTATGGATTTTGGAGAAGAAAAAGCCGGGCCTGCTGACATTGCATTTGACGGCGCTGGATCACATCGAACACGAGACAGGGCCATTCAGCGCGGAGTCGGTTGCGACGCTGGAATGGCTGGACGGAATTATCGGGAAGGTGCGGGAGGCGGCGGAGCGCGTGGCGCCGGGGCGCGCGATCGTGGCGGTGGTTTCCGATCATGGCTTTGCGAATTACGACCAGCAGTTGAATCTGTTTGCGGCGTTTCGGGAGGCGAAGCTGTTTACCGCCGATGGGGAAGGAAAGATCACGGATTGGCGGGCGATGCCGTGGCAGACGGGAGGGTCCGCGGCGATCGTGTTGAAGGATGTGCAGGATAAGGAGACGGTGGGCGAAGTGCGGGAATTGCTGGCGAAGCTCGCGGCGGACCCGGCGAACGGGATTGACCGCGTGCTGGAGGCGGAGGAGTTGCACAAAAGAGGCGGGTACCCGGATGCATCGTTTTTCGTGAGCTTGAAGCCTGGCTGGCGAACGGGGGCTGCGCTGACGGGGCCGGTGGTGGCAAAGGTGAAACCGGGGGGAACGCACGGGGAACTGCCGGACGTGCCGGAGCTGCGAGCGGCGTTTTTCGTGGTGGGACCGGGGATTCCGGCGGGGCGGGATTTGGGTTTGATAGACATGCGGGACGTGGCGCCGACGCTGGCCAAGGAAGCGGGGCTGGTGCTGGCTGGTGCGGAAGGTAAGGCGGTGCTGCCGTAGGGGCGTTCCGTTTTGGGACGGGGTGTACCCCCGCATTTTTTGTAAGTGTTGAATCTAGGACAGTTAACGGCAGAGGCGTCTGTAAGTGCTGATTCTAAGTGGGTTGTAAGCCACTTGTTTTGTTGCACTTTTGTAAGTGTTGATTCTGGAGGGGTTGGAGGAGGGGTTTGCTGCAAGTTCGGATTCTGAAGGGCTTAGCCCGGAAATCTCACAAGGGATAAGAACAAAACGTTAAATAGAAGTGGAAAAAGGCCGCTTTCTCGGGCATAACTGCGTTGTCTGAGCGTAGTTAAAGTCCCAGGAAAGGCGGCCTTTT
>Ga0187857_10001322_pt1 | contig 26054 bp, 21 predicted proteins | sample June2016WEW_8_10_FD_132984 | JGI IMG/M metagenome (GOLD analysis project Ga0187857, IMG submission 132984) | Peatland microbial communities from SPRUCE experiment site at the Marcell Experimental Forest, Minnesota, USA - June2016WEW_8_100 | ecosystem: Environmental > Terrestrial > Soil >... | reverse complement strand
GAGGGCCCTCCGCGTCATCGCCTACGGTTGCAAGAAGGTCGAAGTCGCCCCCAGGTCGCGCGAAGAGGCAGAGGACGGCCTCACCTTCCTAGGCCTGGCAGGCTTCGAGGACCCGCCCAGGGCGGATGCAAAGGGCGCCGTCGAGGCCTGCCTCGGAGCCGGGATCAAGGTCTACATGGTCACAGGTGATTACGAAGCCACAGCAAGGGCCGTCGCTGATGCCGTGGGCATAACTGTGAAAGGCGGCGTCTTAGATGGGGCGAAGCTCGACGGGATGACGGAGGGGGACCTGGACACGGCCGTCAGGAGCACCTTCGTCTTCGCGAGGGCGTCACCTGAGCACAAGCTCCGCGTCGTGGAGGCGCTCAAGGCGAATGGGGAGGTCGTGGCGGTGACCGGAGACGGCGTCAACGACGCGCCTGCTCTGAAGAGGGCCGACATAGGGGTGGCCATGGGCAGGACCGGGACCGACGTGGCGAAGGAGGCGGCGGATATGATCCTCCTCGACGACGATTTCGTCACCGTCGGCGCCGCAGTTGAGCAGGGGAGGAAGCTCTTCGACAACCTGCGCAAGGGAGTGAGATACTACCTTGCTTGCAAGGTCGCTTTGGTCTCCATATTTCTGCTTCCCATTTTCGCAGGGGTCCCCCTGCCGTTCGCCCCCATCCAGATCATCCTCCTCGAGCTCTTCATGGACTTGGCCGCCTCGTCCACGTTCGTCGCCGAGCGTGCCGAAAGCGGGATAATGGCGAGGGGCCCACGCAGCCCCAAGACGAAGTTCATGGACGGCGCGATGAAGAAAGGCATCGCCGGAGGGGCCGTGAGCCTCTTCCTAGCCGTCTCCGTCGTCTACTTCTTCAGCCTCTACCTTGGAAGGAGCGCCCTGGAAGCCCAGACGATGGCTTTCGGCACCTGGATGATATGCCACGTCCTGCTGGCGCTGAACATGAGGACGGAAAGGGAACCCCTCGCCTCCATCGGCTTCTTAAGCAATAGGTTGATGGTGCTCTGGGCTTCTGCTGCCTTCGTCAGCCTGCTGGCCGCGGTGTACGTCCCCTGGCTGCAGGGCGCCCTCCGGACAACGTCCCTCTCCGGACCAGATTGGGCCCTGATGATTTTCGCCTCCTTCGTCGCCTCGTTCTGGATGGAGCTGAAGAAGACCATCTCATTCGGCCACAGAAGGTCAGATGTATCGTTGTTGCGATAGTTGCACTGAATGAGGCCAAGTCTTGCGAAGCCAGGAGAACCCTGTCATCCATCTCCGCGACTTTGCGATCGTGGCGAGCGACAGCTCCTGAGTCGAGTACTTCTTCCTGCTATTGCGGACGGCCTCCACCAGCCCCAGTGCAGTTATCCCGAGGGCGGCGAGAGATATCGCCGCATTAAGCGGCAAACTGATTGTGGTCCTCAGAGCTGTATGCTAGAACCGTTACGGCCGGGTGTCGTGTGGCGCTGGGAGTCGTAGCGGTATTCGCTCCTGTGTACGTGCTCGGGGAACTCATCACCCTTCTCCCCGACATGGCCGTGAGGCTCGTTGGTGGCGCATTGCTCCTCTACTTAGGCCTTCGACTAGCCAGGAACGCCTGCAAGTCAGTCATCCGGAGCCGGGAGGGGGGTTCTTCATAAGCACACTTCGCGAAGGGCATCATGGCCACTGGCTTCTCAGTCGGGGCGGTCGAAGCTCTCGAGGCAGCCATCGTTCCAGAGGCACTGCTCCCCAACGACTTCCAATCGACGGTCCTTGGGATGGGCACCGAAATCGCCGTGGTCGTGGCCGCTTCCGTACCGGGGAAGACCGCCATAATTGTCATTTATATATGGGTTATGTACTCATGCTGTATCGGTTCGTGCTCGTCGTATGAGCGCCGTGGTTAGACCCAATCGTGTCAGAGCGTTTCCCTTCCCCAGGTCCAGCGCGGACAGAAGAAAGCGGGACTTCTCCGAGGTCCAAGAGCCCTATACTTTGGCTGAATCGATCGCTGAGGCAGACCGCTGCCTCACCTGTGGCACTCCCGTGTGTATGGACTCCTGCCCAGTTCTGGCAGACGTCCGTGGAATGTGCGAAGCGGTTGCCAGGGGAGACCTTGCGGCTGCCTACAGGAAGCTAAGGGAGACGAACCCCTTGCCAGGCGTCACGGCCCGGTGTTGCCCGCAGTTGCACAGACTTTGCGAGGACGCGTGCGCGATGCGATGGGCCGGTCATCCCATCGCTGTCGGGATGATCCAGAGGTTCGTGGCTGATTGGGAGCGTGTTGAATCAAGACAACCAGAGCCGCCCAGGGCCACCGACACAGGAAAGCACGTCTCGGTAGTTGGTGCTGGCCCGGCAGGCCTGGCTGCGGCCGACCTCTTGAGGAGATATGGCCATACTGTTACCATCTTTGAAGAAGGGCCGGCACCAGGGGGCACCGCTTGGTATGGCATCCCTGACTTCCACCTGCCGAAGGAGGTCTTTCTCTATGAAATGGAGAGGATACAGGAGGAAGGAGTCGAGATCAAGCTGAATATGAAGGTGGGCAGGGACGTGTCTCTCAGAGATCTGTTGGCAGGTGGCTCGAACGCTGTCCTGATAGCTACCGGATTGGGCGAGCCGGTGAAGGAGAAGCCGCCAGGTTTGGAACTGAAAGGGATATACGACGGCTACCGGTTCCTTCATGACGTCTTCGTCGACGGCGTAGATAACTATCTCAGACGCCCGAAGTATGACCTCGGAAAGGAAATCTTGGTGATGGGCGGAGGGGACGCGGCGTTGGACTGCGCACGAACTGCACTGAGGCTGTCGTCGGGCAACGTGACGGTGGTCTATCGCCGGACGGTCAATGAAATGCCAGCCGATCCGATCATGATAGAGGAAGCGAAGGAGGAGGGCGTCCAGTTCAGGTTCCTGGCTCAGTCCAAGTCGTACAACGGCGTCGATGGACGCATAGTCAGCACGACGCTGTCCGCGACGAGGCTTGGGGCGCCGGATGAACATGGGAAGCCGAGGGTAGAGGTACTCCCGGAACAGGAATCTGAGATCAGATGCTCCTCTGTGCTTCTAGCGCTTGGGCGGCGTCCCAACCCGTTTCTCCAGCGGAAGGCTGGCCTGAAGATGGGCACAAACAACTCCATCTCAATAGACGATCATTATAGGACTTCGATGGAGGGGGTGTTTGCGGCGGGGGACGTGACTACAGGTGAGTCGCTGGTCGTGAAGGCGATGGCTTCGGGCCGTGAGGCGGCTCAGAGGATTCATGAGTACCTCATGGGGTTGGAGGAGGAACATGTTTCCTTCTACGACAGGTATTACAACCAGAGGACCTATGAGAAACTGATTCATTGGCAAGAGGACGTTGGGCCTCCTCCACCTTAGCATAGGCGTGAATCGACGAAGGGTTTGCTAGGATGCTGCGCTTACGTAGCCACTAGCAGCCGCGCCGCCTGCCCTCTAGGCCTCATGCGTCGCGGCCCGGTCGTTCGACGTTGTCAACGTCGCACCTGTCAGCATTCTTCGATTGAAGTGTTTTGCCCATTGGGTTGCGGCGCTTGGCTTCCTCCCCAGAGTGGCCCTCGGAACCCTTTGAGAGAGCATCGCCTTCGTTTCAAGTTACTATTGGACACCCTTCACGGGCAATGACGGATTCGCTTGCGTTCAGAACTCAGGCTATCAACCAAGGAGGATGGTAGCCCGGGAAGGATTCGAACCCTCGTCACCAGGGGTCTCCTCCCAACAGCGCCAAGGAGTCTCGTTCTAGCCCACGGCTGTCAGGATCCAGAGCCTGGTATCCTTGGCCGCTAGACTCGGCGGCGCACCTGCGCCTCGACCGGGCTTCAGGGCTACCGTATGCACAGACTTTTCGTAGGTATAAGTCCTTTTCTGACTGGAGAAAGGTCGCTCGGCCTAATCCGTCCCCTTCATGAAGGTGGTTACGGCCTTCCCAGCGTCGAACCCCGGGAGTTCGTCCTTCACCGCCTCGCCGAACGCCGCCAGCGTCACCAGGAGCTGCTCCTTCGTCACGTTCCCCATGTGGCCCACCCTGATCATATCGTTCCTATGGGTGTCGACGCCCCTGGCGACAAGGATGTTATACCTCTCCAGGACAGACTTGTGAATCTTCGCTGCATCCTTCACCTGTATCGTCGTAACGGTGGGACTCGGGTCCCTCGCCCAGAGCCTGACGCCTCCCTCAAGGAGGGCCTCCCTGAAAGCGGTGGAGAGTACCATATGCCTCCTCCAGCGGGCTTCCAGACCCTCTTCCTTGACCATCTCCAGGGCCACGCGCAGGGCGCGAAGTACGGACACGCTGGGCGTAGTGACGTAGATGCGTGGGTCCTTCATCACCTTGAGCCAGCTCTGAAGGTTGAAGTAGTACGACGGGATGGGCGTCTTCCTGTTTTCGATGACCCCCACGGCTCGGTTCGAGAGCGCCATCAGCATCGCCCCCGGCGGGGCCGCTAGAGCCTTCTGAGAGCCCGCGAAGGCCACGTCGATCCCCCATTCGTCGAACCTCAGCTCGGCGCCTCCGAGCCCGCAGACCGAATCGAGGAACGACAGGGCGCCGTGGCGGGCCGCCACCGACGCCAGCTCCTTGACTTTGTTGATGACCCCCATGCTCGTTTCGATATGGGTGATCAGGACGGCCTTGTAGGGGTCCTTTGAAAGCATCTCGTCGAGGACCTTGGGGTCGGCTCCCTCACCCTCAGGTGGGGCGTAGACAGTGGTCGCCTCGCCATAAATCCGCGAGACGTTCGTGTAGCGCTTTCCAAAGTAGCCCAGCTCGATTGAGAGGACCTTGTCGCCCCTTTCGAGGATGCTGGCGGCGGAGGACTCTATCCCGAACGTCCCTGAACCCGAGAGCACAATCACGTCCCCCTTCGCCTTGAAGACGTACCTGGTGAGGTCAAGAATCTGCAGGAAGTCGTTCTCGAACTCCTGCGACGTGTGCCCCACCATCGGAAGGGACATCGTTTGCAAGACGCGCGGGTGGAGGTTCGTGGGGCCTGGTATCATTAGGAGCGTCGGTTCTGCCATTTCGGATTGACCTCTCGACCACGGGTTAGGCTGAACCGCGGCTTTAAGGCTTGTCGACATGTCCCGCTGAAAGGAGCTCGATCATTCTCTCGATGACCTTCGACGGCGTCACCCCTGGGCCTCCCCCCATCGCGAAGCTCGCCTTGCCTCCCCCTTTCCCTCCCTGTTCCGAAAGCACCCTCGCGAGAAGGCCGCGGCAATCCAGGTCCAGGTTCGGGCCTCTGGCGGCTAGCACGGATGGCACGCCCTCCTGCACGTACCCCAGTAGGTAGAGCCCCTTCCCTGCAGCCGTGGCTTGGCCCACCTCCGACATGAGAATCCTGCCTGATGCCGGCCCTAGGTCGCCGGCGTACACTTCCGCCTCTCCCAACGTGGCCAAGGGTCGGAGCTGACGAAACAGCCGAGCGGTGAGGTCGCCCACGAATCCCTTCAGGCGTTCCACTTCGGCCTCTTTCTTCGCCGCCGCTTCAGCGATCAACGCCCGTCTGCAGTGAAGATGGCCCGCCGCCTCGACGTCAGATAGGAGGATCGTGCCCACCAGCCGAAATGCCTCCGAGCCCGTGACGAAAGAGACTTCATAGGATGATCCTGCAAGGCTGTGGAAGTCCTCCACGACGAAGAGCTCGGCCTCCCCCGTGTCCGCCGCATGGCTATGGGCGCACGTGGCGACGTCGTACTTGCCGATCCTCACTACCCTTACCTCCCCCTGGAGCCTTTCCTCCCTCGTCCTGAGCGCGGGGAACTCCCTTTTCGCCTCTTCCGTGGAGGCGTAGTGGAGCTCTTCCACCGGAAGGGAGGCGGCGATCATCCGGTTGGTGGCCTCCATCGCGTCGACAATGACCTTCCAATCCAGACTAGATGCCGTCAGTTTCACTTTCCCCTGGAAGCCCTCCTGCTCGACGACGTGCACGGTCAGGTCCAGGCCTAGGTTCTGCAGGCTTCGGATGAACAAGTGTTCGGCCGTGTGGACGGCCGCCTCCGCCTTGGCTGCATTCATCATGGAGACGACCGAGCAAGTTGCTAATATGAGCTGCGCTGCCCTGGATCAGGCCTTCGTCAGGACAGCTGTGAGGGCTTGACGTAGTCGCCATGCCTGGAGCGGGCGTCGAGGAGCCTGGCGCGCTGCTTCCCGATGATGTCATAGAGCCTCATAGGGACATGGTCCATTCCCCTGAACGTATGCTCTATCCTGTCCAGCTTCGCCATCCTTTCCGCGACCCTGAGCATGAACTGCACTTCGTAGGCCTCCAAGGAGTAGTCCTTCCCCAGGACATCGGCGAAAAGCCTCCTGAGATCGGAATAGAGAGGCATCCTTCCGGTCGGCGTTTCGATGACGCCCACGTCATCATGCGTCCGGAGCTCCATCCACTTGAACCAGACGCGCTTGTCCGTCTTGTCGTTGAGGAACTTCCCTTCCTTGCTCCTGAGGAAGTAGTTCACTCCGAATATCCTCGGAGGATGCGCGAGGCCCTGGCCAAACCTGATATTGTCCTCGACATACCTTCCCACCGGAATGGATAGGAAGTCGAGATTTGACATAGGGTTGAACTCCCGAACCCCCTCCTTCCCCAGGATTGCAGCGGTGGTCTCGGATTCGAGGCACGCGCCGAAGGTGACTATTCCGTGGTCCCATCCCAACGACTCTTCCACGGGGGCGCAGGTGTCGGAGTCGCGTCCGCCGTAGACGATGGCGCCCACCTGCACGCCGGCGGCGTCATCGATGACCGGGTCCAGGTTGCTGAACAGGTCCAGTGAAACGGTGAATCGGGCGTTCATGTGAGACACGGGTATCTCCTTCCCCTTCTCGTCCTTCTTCCCCGGCCACCATTCGCCGCTGTGGTTCTGCCCTGCGGGCGGCGGCGCTCCGCCACTCCCGTCCCAGAAGACGCCTCCATCGCGAGTCACGAGTACGTTTGAAAATATGATCTCCCCCGGGCCGTGGAGGACCTTCCACTGAATGGAGTCGTCCTTCGGATTGATCCCCTGGATGATGCCGAACACGCCCTTCTCGACGTTGACGGCTCGCACGCGTCCGTCCACCCTGCGGAGGTAGGCGATGTCGTCGCCGACGATCCTCTCTCCTTCGAGCATGGCGGTGGAAGTCTTCCCGCACATCGACGGGAACGCGCCGGTAAAGTAGGTCCTTCTCCCCCCGGGGCCGTTGACACCCATCACTAACATGTGCTCGGTGAGCCATCCCTCTTTGGACGCTCTTAGGATGGCCAGCCTCATGGCGAGCTTCTTCAGTCCGATGGAGTTGCCTCCGTACTGTGTGTTGACGCTGTAGACAGTCTCTCCATCGAGGTCGATGTAGATCCTCCTCCTGTCTAGGTTCTTGCAGGTCTTGCGCTCGTCGAGCTCCCCTTCTGAATGCACGGACCTGAAGGGCTTGGCGGCGGCTCCCTGAAGGAGGAACTCCTCGTACCCCTGACGGTAGAGGATGTTCTCGCTGTGGACGACGTAGCTGGAGTCGGTCAACTGGACGCAGGGGATTGAGAAGGCCGAGCCGACGGGACCAAGGCAGTAGAACGAGACGAACATGCGGCGGCCCTTCATGATGCCACTGAGGAGCGACCGCATCTCTTTGATTCCCTCTAGCCTGTCTCCTGTCCTGATGCCGGGGCCCAGGTTTGCACCCCCCGGGACCAATATCTGGGTGTGCTCTCGGTCCCTCCCCTGGTCATAATAATTCTCGAAGTGGGCTGTATGACCATCGATCGGTAGTCGGAACTCCTCCCCGTCGGCGACAGCCGCGCCCCTGACGAACTCCAGGTCTTCAGGTGTGCTCGCTGAGACGTAGACGCTGGCAGGGTCGCAGAGCTCGACATACTCTGCGACGAATTTCAAGACGTCGTCGCTGTGGATCGCTTCGAGGCGGGCAAAGTCCCTGGGCGACAAACGGCCTTTGAGAAAGCCCGACGCGCTGGTCTCGATGGCTGTCAAGAATTCCTCAAGGGTACACAAACGCCCTAAGAGCTATTTTAGGGTTTATTCGACTGGAAGTTGTAAAATAACGGAACGACGATATTACGCTCTTACTCCTTCAGGCATCGTCACACTACTTGAAGGAAGAAGTCCCCCACTTCCCCAGGGCCTCCCTGAGCTCCCTGCTCCTCTCGGCGTACTCCTCCACCGACACCCCCTCAAGGTAGGCGTCGATGGCGTCCCGGAGTGCCTTGGCGCCTGCCCTTCCTCCCGACGGATGACCCCAGATGCCTCCTCCGAGCTGAACGACGATGTTCGTGCCGAGGATGTCGAAGAGGGGACGGACCAGGCCAACGTGAAGGCCGCCAGAGCTGACAGGAAAGACGGGCTTAGCTCCGTGCCACTCGGCAGCCAGGAGGTGGCCATGACCCTTGCTCGAAGGAGCCGTGATCTTCTCCTTGAGGGTCTTCACCTCGGCCTTCGAAGCTTCCAGTTTACCTATGGCTGTGCCTATATGTAGCTGGTCGACGCCTATGAGCCGACAGGTCTCGGCCACGACCGCCATGCTCATGCCCTGATTCGGGTTCCGGGTGAACGCGGCGTGGAACGCGCGGTGGGCGTGGATGGCCAGGCCGAGATCCCCCGCCGTCTCCCTCAAGGTCTGCAGGGCCGCCCAGCCGGCGGTCAGGACGTCGATCATGATGTATTCGCCGCCCAAGGCCTTCACGAGCTTCGCCCGCCGGATCATCTCGTTCGTCTCGCCGGTGACGTTGATGAGATAGCTCTTCCTCTCTCCGGTCTCCTTCTCGGCCTTGTCCCTCCACCTGAATGTCTCCCTAGCCCTCTCCTCGAAGGGGTTGAAACTTTGACTGGTCAGGTTTTCGTCATCCTTCAGGAGGTCCAACCCGCCCAACCAAGCCTCATAGCCATGACGGGCATGCTCCTGGTAGGTGAGCCCCAGCTTGGGTTTCGGGACGGAGGCGGTGAGCGGGCGCTCCTTCACTTTCATGAAGCTCCTGATCCCCGGTATCCCGAAGCCCGGTCCCTTGAACGATCTTACTATCTCCTCCGGCCAGAAGACGTCCACCAGCCTAAGGCTCCTGAGCGCTTTCATCCCGAAGACGTTGCCGGCAATGCTGCTCATCACCTGGGGCATGTTCCCAGGCTCGAAGAGCTCCGGGGGGTAGGAGATGAATACATACTTCCCCTCCTCCCTGAAGGCACGGGCCATGATCCTCCTGACGTTTGGCGTGACCGTGGTGAGGGTGGTCCACGTACCCACACTGCTCTCCGAAGCCACTCGTCCCGCCACTTGGTCCAGCGAGAACCCCCTTGAGGGTCTCACCCTGAAGACGGCCACCAGCTCATGCTTCGACGGCCTATGTTTGAGGTCAAGGAAGTCAGTGTACCATTCAACTTCCTTCAAGGCTTAACCACCCACCTGACCTGGGTCCTTCAACTGATTTATGTGTGTAGCCAAAAGTGTCGGCTGGCGGGTCCCTTCCGCTTGGGTCGAAGACACCTGGCTCACTCCCCTGCGGAACTGCGTTATCCGTCGTTATCTCACCCGATACCGTCCTCAAAGGTCCCGAATCAGGCAAGGCCATTTTTATATCCGCAGGCTCCGCACTTCATCCATGAACCGGCCTAGGCGGGCGATAATCCTTGGGGCGGCGGGGCGAGATTTCCACAATTTCAACGTGTTCTTCCGGGAGAACCCGGCCTATGAAGTGGTGGCCTTCACGGCCACCCAGATCCCATACATCTCCAACCGGACGTATCCGCCATCGCTCTCGGGGGCGAGATACCCCAGGGGCGTGCCTATCGTCCCGGAGTCCGAACTGACAGCCTTGATTGAGAAATATGATGCAGATGACGCCTTCTTCTCATATAGCGACGTCCCCCACGAATATGTCATGCATCTGGCGTCGACCGTGCTGGCCAAGGGTGCCTCCTTTCACCTCCTTGGGCCCAAGGACACCATGATCGCCTCCAGCAGACCTGTGGTCGCGGTTGTGGGGAGCAGGACGGGTGTAGGCAAGAGCACCATCTCTCGATACGTCTTTGGCTGTCTTTCGGGTTTGGGGTGGAAACCCGTAGTCGTAAGGCATCCCATGCCCTACGGTAACTTCGAGAAGGCCGTCGAGAGATATGCCACCGTCGACGACGTCGTGAAATCGGGGATTACAGTGGAGGAGATGGAGGAATACGAGCAGCATGTCGAACAGGGAGGGGTGATCTATTCGGGCATAGACTACGAACTGATCCTGCGGCAGGCGGAGAGGGAGGGGGACCTCGTGCTATGGGACGGTGGCAACAACGACATGTCGTTCTACAGGCCCGACCTGACGATAACAGTGCTGGACCCGACGCGGCCGGGACAGGAGGCGAAGTACCATCCGGGAGAGGCGAACATCCGCATGGCGGATATCATAGTGGTCAACAAAGTCAACGTGGTGGCCAAGCAGGAAACCGAAGCGACCGTTGCCGCGGCCAGAGGGCTCAACCCGGAGGCCGAGATCGCGCTCACCGAGTCGGTCGAGACTATCGACAGGCCGGAGCTGGTCAGGGGGAAGGAAGTGCTGGTCGTGGAGGACGGGCCGTCGGTGACTCACGGGGGACTTTCAGAGGCCGTGGGCGCCAGGGCAGCCCGTCTTTGGGGCGCCAAGCTGGTCGACCCGAGGAGCTACGCTGTGGGTTCGATAAGGGAGGCGTATTCGAAGTTCAGGCAGATGGGGCCGGTGATGCCGTCGTTGGGGTACAGCAAGGAGCAGCTCAAGGACCTGCAGGATTCCATTAACGGAGTCCCGTGCGACGCCGTGCTGTTGGGCACGCCGGCCAACCTTGCGCTGGTGATTCACATAGAGAAACCCGTGGCGAGGGTGAAGTTTGTGGCCAGAGACGCCTCCACCCCGCCACTTTCCGAGCTCCTGAAGAGCCATGCCGGCAGCTTTCGGCGTCGCTGATCGGACGTTCCGTGGTTTCACAAGTTCTAGGGTGCATTAGACCCCGGAGAGCGTCACTCTTCACGCAAGTTGGATTGGATACGTTTAAGAGCGCACTTCAGCAAGAATTCGGTCGATGTCGCAGTCGGGAAGCATTGACAAGGTCCTCGACATAGCCAGGAGGAGGGGCTTCTTCTGGCCGGCTTATGAGACGTACGGCGGCTCGGCCGGCCTCTTCGTCTTCGGCGATAGCGGGATGAAGACGCGTGAAAACATCGTCTCGGTCTGGAGGGAGACGTTCGTAAGCCCCCATGAATTCTTCGAGATTGACGGTCCCGAGATCGTGCCCGAGCAGGTGCTTCAGGCCTCCGGCCACGTGGCCAACTTCAAGGACCCCATGGCTGAATGCTTGGCGTGCCACAGGAAGTTCAGGGCCGACCATCTCTTGGCGGACGCGGGTCTTCGGGTGAGCGAAGGCACGTCCCCCGAGGCAATCGAGAACAAGCTAGGGGAGGAGAAGGTCAGGTGTCCGGAATGCAAGGAGTTGAACTGGAGCGTTCGCCCGTTTTTGACGATGTTCCAGACGGTATTGGGGCCCTACAGCGACGCTGTGGGCTACCTGCGCCCAGAAACGGCTCAGAACATCTTCGTGGAGTTCAAACGCCTATTCGAAGTCGGCCGCGGCGGTATCCCCTTTGGCGTGGCCCAGGTGGGCCGGGGGTTCAGGAATGAAATCTCCCCGCGCCAGTCGCTGGTGCGGATGAGGGAGTTCCACATGGCCGAGGTCGAGCTGTTCTTTGACCCCGACGAGCCACGGTGTGGCTTCCTGAAGTATGTCGAGGATGAGGCCCTTAACGTCCTGACCGAAGAGGCCGTCGAGGCTGGCGTGGAAGACACCGTCACTGAGAGCGTGAGAGAGGCCCTGGCGAAAGGGCATATCAAGACTCCCTGGCTGGGCTACTTCATGGGGCTCTCGAAGCTGTTCCTGTGCAGGCTGGGCATCCCCGCAGAGAAGCAGAGGTTCAAGGCCAAGCTCAAAGGAGAGAGGGCGCACTACTCCGCCCAGACGTACGACCTTGAGGTCCTCTTGGAGGGTTGGGGCTGGGTCGAGGTGGCGGGGAACGCATACAGGACGGATTACGACCTCATGTCGCACATGAAGAAGACCGGTGCGGACTACTCTGTTTCGGTCCAGTATTCGGAGCCCAAGAAGGTGACCAGGATCATCTGGAGCCTCGACGTGCCAGCCGTCAAGGAGAACTATCCGGACACTTGGAAGGACCTGCTGAAGGCGTATGCTTCCCTGAAGGAGGATGCTAGGGAGAAGGAGGTCCCGAAGGAGCTCGGAGGGATCCCTCTAATGGCCGCCGTGGTGCGGTCGACCACCAGGGAGGACGTGATGGCCTCCAAGAAATTCGTCCCACACGTGGTGGAGCCGAGCTTTGGGCTGGACCGAATCCTGCTGGCCACCATGGCATTGAACCTACAGGTAAGGGAGGGTCGCAACGTACTGAGGTTCCCTTGTCGCATCGCGCCTGTGCAGGTGGGCGTCCTTCCGCTGCTTTCAAAAGACGAGATGATTGAAGAGGCGTTGCGCATCCGGGCATCTCTGGAGGCCCGGGGGATTAGCACCTTCTACGATGAGTCGGGCTCCATCGGAAAGAGGTACGCCCGCCTGGACGAGATAGGGGCCCCCTTCGCGGTGACCGTGGACCACGACACAATATCCAAAGGGGTCGTAACCATCAGGGACAGGGACTCTTGGGCGCAGGTTTCAGTCGCCAGGGAGGCTCTTCTGTCGAAGCTCGAAGAGCTGCTGCGAAGCAAATAGAAACTCTTTCATATCAATTATAGACCTTTGGAGGCAATATGATACGGCTGACCATGCTGCTAGAGCGTGGACTCTTCAGGGTCTACTGCCCTTCGGGCGTGCCGGAACGTCTCCATGAGCGGTGACGACTTCATGAACCTCGAGCTGCAGCACGGTCACGAGCTAAGCGCGGGGAGGTTATATCCGGTCCTGGCCGAGCTGGCTGACGCCGGCTACCTGGGCGCCGAAGAGCGCAACGAGCATGGCAAGCCGCACAAGTACTACAGGATCACCGAACTCGGCGTGAACAAGCTGGCGGTCGTCAGGGACGACATGGGCGCCCCCGATGAAGAAGTTCCTCAATGAGTGGCTCAGCGAGACGTCATAGTCGGAAGGCGCGGGGGTGGGGCATGCGCCTTGGTGAGCGTCACGGCTCGGTTCTAGGCGAAGGACATCAGGCCGAGGACGCCGCCCACAACGACGGAGGCCGACATGGCCCAGAAGAGGACCATTTCACGGCGCCCGTAGTGCTTCCCGTTCATCAAGGAAGGGCTGGAGATAAGCCTGCCCAGGAAGAAGAGGGAGGGTATCACGATTATCGTGTAGATCACCATCAGGTTCAGCATGAGCTTGATGTAGCCGCCGGCCAGGAGGACTACGAGGACCGCAGGAAGGCTCTCAAGGGCGTACACCCACAGGAACGAACTCTTCGACTTCCAGCGTAAAGCCTCTAGGACGCCCCAGGCCGAGCCCAGGGAGATGACCACCAGCGCCAGGAAACCGGCGAAGATGAAGCCCAGCCCCATGACGAGCGGCGCGTTGGCGCCCAGGGGGAGGAGGCTCTGCGCGAGGGACGAGTAGCTGACGAAGTTGCCCGTGCTGGAAAGGTGCGCCCCGTCGAGGACGATCACCGCCATCAGCACTTCAGAGGCGATGGCGCCGATCAGGGTCTCCATTCTTTCGAGCTTGAGGTCCCCAGCCTTCAGCTTCTTCCGCGAGTCCGCGCCCGAATGGAAGTAGAGCATCCACGGCATGATCACGGCGCCTATGCTGGCTGCCATCAGGAAGTCGAACGAAGGGTTTCCGTAGGGCTGAAGGGGGGTCAGGCCTATGCTCAGGACCTTCGTAAGGTCGTATGGGAAGAAGAACGTGGAGACGGCGATGCTGGCGACCACCACGAAACTTAGGGGTATCAGGATTACTTCGGCCTGCCTGTACCTTCTGCCGACCACTATGGCGGTGTGGACCGTGTAGACCATGGCCAGGCCGAGGAGGACAGGGAAACCTATCAAGCTGCACCCAATCGCCATGCCCGCATACTCCGCTACGTACTGCAAGAAGTCAGAGACGGCCATGGGGAGCGCCGCGATGGCAGCCACCTTCCGCCCGTAGTACTTCGAGATGGCCTCGCCCAGGCCCAGTCCGCCCACCGTCCCCAGACGACCTGCCGCGTCCTGGATCACGAAGAGCGGCAAGGTCAGGGCTATCATTATGAAAACCATATGGTATCCCCAGGAAGCACCGGCTTGCAGCCCCGTCACTATCGAGGCGACGTCGATGTCGGCCATCATGACCAGCCAAGCGGGGCCGAAGATCCTCAGCCAGTCACGCATGGACGGAGGGGCGTTCATCGGAGCCGCCTTCCCGGCTCGCCGGCGCAAGCAAGACATGCATGCTCGACTAGGCCGGAAGTCAGATGCGGCAAGTTTCTCTGCGTCCCTTCGGATAGCCATGACGGGGCTGCGACTATTTCACCTTAACGCTGTCAAAGCCCCATTTGACTGAGTGAATTTACATGTCCTTCGTCGCTGTAAAGATGGCCCAGCTTGGTTCCGCAAGCTTTAATTGACTCTGTAAATCTACCAGGTCTTGATGAACGTAGAGGAGCTGATTCCAGGGCTCCGGTCCCTCCTCGCCCACCGCTTGGTGGAGAGGCACGGGCTCAAGCAGAAGGACGTCGCGAAGGCGCTTGGAATCAGCCCATCAGCGGTCACCCAGTACTTGAAGGGCGGCAGAGCGTCGAGGCCCGTAAAGGTCCTATCCAGGAGCGACGTGACCCTCCTCATCGATGCATTTTGTGAAAAGGTGGCCATCAGAACCCCCAAGGCGATACCGGCGGAGTTCTTCGAGCTAGCCTACCAGATCTCCAGCATCGTCGACCGGAAGCCCCTTACCAGAAGCGACGAGACTGATGCCTCCTCCCACGAAAGAGAGCTGAACCTCGAAGCCTTGAGGAGGCGGCTGCAGGCGGAACAGGAGGCGGCCGAGCTGTTCATGAGCGTCGCCACCCAGATCAGGAACAACCTGGTCAGACTGGTCTTCCGACAGATAGCGAGCGACAGCATAAGGCATGCGGACATCCTGATGACCGTCATAAGCAGGCTGGAAAACGGCAAGGGGGAGGAGATGGATCTCCCTCCAGAAGAGACGCTGAAGAAGCTCCTGTCGTATGAGCAAGTGGCGCACGTTCACAGCCTGGACGGAGTCAAGCTGATCGTGCACGACGATCTCGTGCAGACGGTCTTGGAATCGGTGAAGGCCGATGAAGAAAAGCACAGTGGCCTCCTTATCGCGCTCATGAAGCTGAAGGCGTCCGAGAGGCATCAGTGGGAATAGCGCCCCTCCGCCTTCCGAGCGTCCTAGCGTGGCTCGAGGCGGCAGCCCGCGCTTCGCACATCGCGTCGGATTCAGACGGCGAAGGCGATGGCGCCGACCACCAGGGCCGTGATCAGGTCCGAGAGCAGGTTGACTTCGTTGTTCCCGACCGCTCTCACGCCTTTCACCCATGTCGAGGGCTGGCCGCAGTGGACCTTCTTCTCAGTCGCCGCGCCACACACTTGGCAGCGATAGAGGGCCTGGATGCTGCCTCCAAGGAGGCTGTCGACGTTGCAGCCGAGAAAGCCGCCGACGGCGGCTAGCAACAGGTACGGAAGAGGGGGATGAAGCACCCCGACGGAGGCTCCGAAGAGCGCCATGGCCAATGCGCCTCCGAGAGCTGCCCCCTCGCCCAGGAGGGTCACGCCCCCGCTTATGCCGGGCGCCAGGGTCGATGACGGTCTGTTGATCATCACGGGCTTGTGCGAGCTCAGAAGGCCTATTTCGGTGGCAAGGGTGTCGGCGGCCGCCGACGCGACGGCTGCGACATAGAGGACGGCAAATTCAGGAGAAGGCCTGACGAAGTTGAGTACGGAGACAGCGGCAGCGACGGCCCCGTTGGCGACGACGTTGCGGATACCTCTGGCACCTCTCTTCTCCTCAGCAGCGTGGATGGACAGCTTGAACTGATACCGGTATTTAGTGGCGGCCGAACCCAGGGCTAAGAAGGCGATGAGCACCGCTACCCACGCCCATCCTGAAGTCAGCGCTATGAGGAGGCCCATGCCGAATCCGGACACGCTCCCCCAGAGGTCCGTCGCGTGAAGGCGATATGACGCGGCGGTGATCGCCAGGAGGATCACTCCTCCTAGGAGGTTGACTAAAGTGGCCTCCACGCCAATGAGCAACTTTCGATAATTCTTAAGCCTTTGTCTCGCCGAAGGAGGCCAGCTTCTCCACGAGCTGCCTTGCGGTGCCCTTGGAGCAGACCGCGAGGACGATACGCTCCTTGGCGGCCAGTTGGACGGCGAGCTGGTCCAGCTGCTCCAGGCCATGGATGATGACTACTCTGGGCTTGAGCTGCGACACGCGAATGGCGACCATGGGGCTCCGGCCCAGGCCCACCTGGGTGAACACCACGACCCTTTCCGTGCTCTTGCCATAGATCTTGTAGAACTCGACGCCTGACAAGGAGGATATAGTCCTTATGCTGTCGAGGACCGTATAGCCGAAGACGAGCCTGTCCAGCTGCTCCTCCCCGGTGAGAACCTTGGCTCCCAGCTCCTCGATGATCTTGCTCGTGGTGACGGGCATGGCGTATTCGCCGATGCCGAGGATGGCGCCGGAGTCCATCTGGGCGGGCTTGCTGGTGAGGAGGCGGTTTCCCTGCTTGTCGAGGGAGATGAGGGAGTCGACGAACCTCTTGAGAAACATTGCACCGGGGGAATGCCTGCGCCCGTTCTCGTAGTCACTGAGGACCGAAGGGGAGACGCCCATTGCCCGCGCCAACTGGGCCTGGCTGATTCGACCCTTCTCTCGCCATAGCTTCATTGACCTCCCTGGGCTGGCGCTGACCGTTAGCTCGCCGGCGATGTTTATGGCGAGTTCGTCGGTCGATTCTGCCATATAGCTTCGTTATTCCGGTTTTCTATTTAACATTTGCCTGAAGAACATTGGACACCTGCCGTCATTCAAGATGCTTGTGCGGTTCCCCCAAACCCCAGTCCTCCTGCCTGATGGCTTTCTTCTCGATGGCCTGCTGGATCGGGAAGAAGAGGCGAGTGAAGCCCAGCACCTGGAAAGCTGCGTCCCTCACCTGAAGTACCACCGGCAAGTCGCCGACGGCCTTGCCCAGCATCAGGCATTGACGTGGAGGGAGAGACCTTACGATGCTCTTGACCGTCTGGGCGTCGGTCATAGAGGCCTGAGATACCGTTTCAAGGTCGCGGTCGTTGGTGAAGTTGTAGAGGAAGACGTTGTCGGCCTGCCTGTACACGCCGATGCCTAGCGCATCAGGCTGGTTGGTGACGAACACCGTGAAGACCCCATAGTGGCGCATCCTCGTGATGAGGTCCTCCCAGTAGGTCTGCCGAAGGTACAGGTGCGCCTCCTCGGCGATAAGGAAGATGGGAGGGAGGATCCTCTGTTCCAGCGTCTCCACGACCTTCGCCAGCAGGGCCTCGACGATCATGCGTCTAGCCAACGGATTGACGCCGGCCATGGAGATGATGACGGCTCCGCCCTCTGGCCTGGCGGAGTAGAGGTCCTCTAGCCGCACCTCATACCTGTCCGAGTCTGTGAAGATGCCGGATGAAAGGAGGCTGTAGTATCTTGAGAGGAGGGCGTCCCTGACCAGCTCGTTGCAGTGCCAGTGCTGGATGACCTCCTCCATGTCCTTGAGGGTGATCTTCCCAGAGCTCTCCAGATAGTCCCAGATCCGCAGGAACTCTCTGAGGGTGGCGCCCGGCACCTCAAGCACGTTCTGGAAGATGTCCAGCATTATGCGCCTGCCGAGGTACCTGATGGTGAACTTGAGGTTGTGCCCGGGCTGGAGCACCTTCACCTTGTCGGCGTACGGGCTGGCGGTGCCGTCCCGGGAGAAGGAAAGCCCCCCGTACTCGTTGTTTAGGTCGAAGATCAAGAGGTAGGCGCCGTAGTCCAGGAGCCCCGTGGCGAGTAGCTTGGCGATATGCGACTTTCCCGCCTCTTTCCTTCCCGTAATGATGGTGAGCCGGCCGTCGAGGTCCTCCGCGTTGATGTGGAACTCCTCACCTGAAAGGGTGCTGCCCAGCCGTATCGGTCTCCCGCCCCGGCGCCCCATGAGGGAGTAGAGCTCCGGAAGGGGTAGCCTGGCAATTCGGCTGTTACTTCTGCTGGGAAGCCAGCCCATGTCGGGGAGCGCGATGCCCCGTTCCACCGCGCACCTGATCTTGCATCTTAGGACCTTCGCGTCCTTGATCATGTAGGAGATGCTGTTCAGCTGGAGGGGGTCGCTGTGGACCAGCTCGGTGTTGGCGAAGAGCTCGTCCCTGAGCATCTCCTCTTGGATCCCCATGGAGTCTAGGTAGGCATCATCGTAGACTTGGACGATTAAAGAGCGCCCCTCCTTTTCGTCCGAGATCTTGACGTAGTCACCCTTCTTGAAGTCCTCCTCAGGCATGGTGAGGATGCGAATCTCGTCCCCCTGCTTTTCGAGTATCTTCAGCTCGCCCCTCGCCTCTTGGACATGGTCAGTGGACCGAGGACGGTCTTCCGCAGGCTGTCAGAGGGGAGGACCGTGACCTTGGCCTTCCTCGTGAGCTGGCTCTTGACCACCGCCTCCTCGGCCTCGGAGAATATCGAAAGGAAGTGTGCAGCCCTCAACGTCTCCGGATACCCTCTCACGAGCAGGTCGCTTTCGCTGATGGTGGAGAGGACCTCGTCGGGGTCCTCCGACCTCGTCAGGTCCACGCGGAAGGGCAGGCCATCGGACGTCAGCTTTGTAAGGTAAGACTTCCCGAGTAGGTCGGCCACGAAGAGCCTGACGTGCTGCGTGATGTCAACATAGGAGGGAGGGACCCCGTCCTCGAACAGCTGGCTCTCTATCCCCTGCAGCACCTTTAGCTTCGTGCTCTTGGCAATGCCCGCGAGGAGGATGAGCTCGCCGTCGCACACATCGACGAGGGACTTCAGGGTGCTCCCCCTGGGCTCGAACACCGAGGGTTTCAGGGAGCCGTCAAGAAGCAATAACCCTTGCTCGAGGCTGGTGGAGACTTCATGCGCAAGCACTCTCTCCATCAGGACCCGGATTAGCCTCATGGCCATCCCGGCGTCCGAAAGGATGAGTCGCCTGGGCACAGGCTTCTCCAGCAGCCCGAGCAGGGTTTGGACACTGTCGTCGCCCACGTAGATTACACTGGGGCCGACCACAACGGAGTTCTTCGCGCCACCTATGTTGAAGGCCAGAGAGGCCTTGGCAGCGTACACCGCGCCGTCCTCCGTCTCCGCGATCTGGATGACGCTCGAGTCCAGCGCGGCGACATCTCTTCTTCTGCCCTTCGGCTGGATGGGGTGAATCTCGACTGCGTCCCCAGCGCTCCTCCAGCCCTTGATGGGCTCCAAATCTTCGCCGCTCCTGACCAGAACAAGCTTCTTGCCATCCAGCTCGGAGAAGCTGTTGGCCGAGAGCTCTCCGAACCTGTTGACGGCGGGCGAAGAGAGGATAACATTTAATTGCTTGTTCAACTTGACCAACAACAGTACAGGCTGGTAGGCTAAATAAATGTTGCGCAACTTGATTGTGTTCAACAATAAGGGGACTCGGCGTTGAGCTCCACCGTCATACACATCAAGCTTAAGCGTGGCGGATGGGAGGTCGAAGTGGACGCCCCCGAAGACCGCGTGTCGGAGGTCATAGCGAAGGTACTAGCCGGGCTGAACGCCACAGGCCCCGGCGAAGGCGGCCTCTTCGCGCGAGAGAAGACCGATCGGGGAGTGACGTGCAAGACGCTCCTGGAGAAGCTCTGGGGCGAATCGTGGTTCGCGACGCTGCGGAGCCTATCGGAGGTGGACGAGGAGCTGGCAAGGATGGGGTACCACTACGACAAGACGGCCATCTCTCACAGCCTGACCGATCTCGTCAGGGAAGGCACCTTGAGCAGGGACGGGACTCCTCGTAGTTACCGCTACGTGCAGAAGAAGCCTCCGGAGAACTCCCTAGCCTAGCTTCCCGAGGGACTTGGCCAGCCAGTTGACGCCGGTCGTCGTGATATAGTAGAAGACGCCGTTGTCGGAGGCAAGCCGGTCGGCGTGGCCGGCCTTCGTCATCTCGCTCAACCTAGAGCTTATACTCTTCGGGTTGAGCCCCGTAAGGCGCTCAAGGTCCTGAAGGGTGGCCTTGTCCGAACTGAGTTTGGCCGCCTCCAAGCCTATCTTCAGCGACACCAGCTGGAGGGCAAGCAGCATCTTGTCGCTGAGCTTGGCGTCGGTGATAACGCGGGGGCCTTCAGGCGTCATGCGCACATAGTCCTGGAAGATGTTCGTGAGTTCAGAGAGGGAGTAGTTCAGCATGAGGGTCTGCGCCAGCTCGAGTGCGGGTATCTGCTTTGTCATCAGATTGTTGAAGCTGACGGCGACCTCCTGCGGCGTGCCGATCAGGTCGGCCTCGAAGCCATCGAAGTTGATGTGAACGCGGACTTCCCTTTTCTCAGACAAATCTCAAAACCTCATTGTTTCTAGATCGCGACGTCTTGCGATGTAGTGCCCTCGCTCGCTGTTAAAAGACTTGCGCAACAGCGGGAGGAGGTTGCCCGCCTGGATGACGGCGGACTCCCTTTTCTGCGTCACGGGCCGGCGACCGAGGTGTCAGAGACGGGTGGAGTCGAAGCGGGCTCCTGCTGGGCGGCCTGTTGGTACTCGGCGCCTGACTGCAAGAGGCTCGTGGAGGAGGTGTACAGGAAGTCGCCATCGGGGCCCTTGAACCTCCTGAGCTTCCCCTCCTGTGCCAGCCGGAGCAGCGCCACGGCCACGGACTGCCTTGGATACACGAGGCCGAAGGACTCGAGGGCTCCCTTTACCTCGAGGAGGCGCCTAGGGGTCCTCCCCCACGAGGAGCCGAAGAGCTTCGTCATGATGCTGGGGAGCGATTCGCCCTTCTCCACCCTGAGCTCGGGGAGGTCCTGAAGGGTCGCCTGCTGGGCCTGCACGGTAGCCGGAGGTTGAGCCAGAGCGACGGGAGGAGGGATCGACAATGGTTTCTCAGACGCCATCCCTTCGACAATGGCAGGGACCAGCTCGATGAGGTCCTTCAGGGAGTCCTTCGGACCCTCGATTTCAACTTCGTTTGCACCAACCTTGACCCTGACCCTTACGTTGTCAGAAGACATCGTAAACAAGACTGGAGAATGCCGATATAACAGTTTCCTGTGAAGACTACGAAAGGAGAACACAGGTCCTTAAGTAGTCATTTACTTCGATGTTTTCGTCACGGCTTTCTGGAGCTGCCGCTTCAGCTCGGCGCTGACCTTAGCGCCGTCCACGTTCCCCCTGGCCTTGGACATCACCCTGCCCATCAGGAGGCCGAACGACTCCGAGCCCTTGGATTGCACGATCTGGGAGTTCTCTCGAATCGTTTCTGCTACCAGGGCCGAGAGCTCTCCGGACGACATCGCGCCTAGGTGAAGGAATCTTGCTGCTTCCTCTATGCCCTTCGCCTTCTTGGAAAGGATGATCCTCAGGACGGCGGGCGCCGCCTCCTTGGCGATGTCCCCCCTTCCTATTCTGAGCAGAAGCTCCTCCAGCAGGCTTTGGTCCAGGTACCCTACGTCGAGCCCCTCCCGGCCCAGGCTGACGACGCTCTCAGTTAGAAAGGAGGCCACGAACGTCGGCGCTAGCTCCGTCTCCCCCACGACCTTCTCGAAGAGAATGTAGTACTCCGAGTCCAACAGGTGGTCGGCCTGCTCTTCGCCGAGCCCGTGCTTGGCCATCAGACTGCGGACTTGCTCGTCCCAAGGAGGGGGAAGCTTCTTTGACGCGCCGTGCACCAGCTCGGCGTTGATGGGTATTGGTGGTATGTCCGTCTCCGGGTACATCCTCGCCGAGCCAGGCCGCGGCCTGATGAATCTCGTCCCCCCGTCGGTCATGGGACCTCTGGTTTCGGCAGGCGGCCCGACGAAGGCCTGCCTCAGCCTGCCCGTTATGGACCTCAGACACAGGAGGGCACGCGACTCCTCTCCGATCAGGAGGATGAAGCCATCGACGGGGCCACAGCCGAGGAGCTCCCTGACCTCCCTTACTTCGTCGTCGGTCACGCCATAGCCGGGGAGCTCGTCGGAGTGCAGGAGGCCGCCCAGCTTGAAGAACCTGGCGATGTCCGCCAATTCGCGACCCAGCCTTGTATCGGGATAAGGCTCCTCCGAAAGGTGGCCGGCGAAGCCCGGCGCCTTCATGGCGAAGACCCTCCCCTTCTTCAGGCCGGAGCTCACCAGCTTGCTCTGGGTCGAAGAGAAGACCCCTGTGCAGTCCTTAGGGGAGAACTCCACCTTTGATGGATGAGCTCCCTCCTTCTTGAGCAGAGATGCCAAGTCGAGGAGCCAGAGCTGCCTCTTCGCCTCGTAGTCCACCACCTGCGACACGAGGTCCAGCTGCTGGACCCCCTTCACTTCTATGACCTCCCCCCCTCTGACGGATACGTTGATGTCCTGCCTGATGGTGCCCAGGCCCCTGTCCACCCTCCCCGTCGCCTTCAGGACCTTGCCGATCTCTCCCGCGATTTCCTGGACCTGCATCGGCTTCGCCGTGACGGGCGCCAGCGAAAGCTCGATGAGTGGGATTCCCAGCCTGTCTAGGGAGAAATCCCTCTCTCCCTCTCTCTCTCCCAGGTTCCTGGCAGCGTCCTCCTCGAGAGTGACGGAAAGTATAGGCACGTCGGCCACGGCCGTCTTCAACGTCCCTCCCAGGGCCACCACCATCGTCCTCTGGAAGCCGGTCGTGTTGCTGCCGTCGATGACCATCTTACGCATTACATGGACCTCGTCGACGATGTCCGACGAGAAGAGGGAGGAGATCATGATGCAGCTCTCCAGCGCCTCCTGGTTCAGGTCGTGCGGAGGCTCTTCGTCGGCTTCGACTAAGCAACTCGAGTCGGCGCCTGCGTAGTAATTGAGCCAGAGGTTCTTGCTGGCTTCGAACAGGGCCGCCGGGTCCACCTTTCCGAGCTCGCTCTGGCTGGGCCGCAGCCGCCTCCGGAAGGTCTTCTCGCCGTCCTCCTTCTTTTGACCGCAGCTGCAGAAGAGCTTGCTTCCGGTGTTCAGCTGGCGGTGGATTTCAAGGCCGACCTTCAGGTCGATCTTCTTCGGATCAAAGGGGAAAGACGCGTCCTTCATCTTCGCCTTACCAGCCTCCTGACGCCTAACTCGCCCCGTAGGTTGCGGGCCATTAAGGATGCTATCTCCGGGGGCTCAAAGCCCTGTCCGACCAGCCAGCTGGCCTTGGCGAAGGCGACCTCCGATAGCATGTCCCCGAGCGGGACGACGCCCATTCGGAGGAGGTCCCTTCCCGTGTTGTAGACCGTCATCCTCACGCTCCCCCAGACGGTCTGCGAGGTCATCCCCACGAACACCCCCAAGTCGATGGCCGCTTTCAGCTCCTTGTTGACGGAGCTTGGAGCGTGGCCCAGGCCCGTGCCCTCGAGTATGATCGCTCTGCAGCCTTCCTTGACGAGGGAATTCAACAACGAAGGATCGAAGCCCGGATGGAGCTTGATTATGGAGACCTTCGCCGAGAAGGAGGGGATGCAGGTGAATCCCTTCAAGGAACTCCTCCTGGGCGGCAGCCCGGGCTTGAGGAGTACCTCCTGGCCGATGTGGCCTACAGGGGCCGAGTTGACCGATTCGAAGGCGTCGCGACGGCTCGAGTGATCCTTCCTGACGCGGACCCCCAGATGGACGTCCAACTCATCATCGCTGAGGCCTCCATGCATCACGAGGAAAACGCCGGATGCATTCCCGCTCGCGGCAAGCTTGACGGCGCCGATTAGGTTCGCCGCAGCGTCGGACGAAGGCCTATCGCTGGAGCGCTGCGAGCCCACGAACACCACGGGGATGGGGAGGCCCTCGAGCGCAAACGAGAGCGCCGCAGCCGTGTAGTGCATCGTGTCCGTGCCGTGCGTGATCACGACCCCGTCATGGCCTCCCTTTACTGCCTCCCCGACGCGCTTAGCCAACTCCGACCAGCGACGAGGGGTCATGTTTTCGCTGTATATGCTGAACAGGGCTTCGGTCTCCACTTCGGCTATCGAGGAGAGCTCCGGGACTAGATAGTAGAGCTCCTCCGAACTCAAGGCCGGCCTGACTCCCCCTGTGCGGTAGTCGATGCGAGAGGCGATGGTCCCGCCGGTGCCTATTATCATGACCTTGGGCAGACCGGGGACCAGCTTCGGCTTCGGAGGCGACCGGAAGGATGGCTCCACGCCCTTCGAAGTCAGGTTGATGTCCTTGATCCTCAGGACGGAGATGCCAGTGTTGTAGCCGGTCTTCAATTTGATGACGACATGTTCGTCGTCAGCAAATTCGTATCGAGGCATCAGGACACCCTCTACCGTCTCCCTGTCGGTGGTTATCCTGACCTGATCACCCACGGCGATGCCAAAAGACTCTAACTTCTTGAGACAGGCGCCTCGATAGCCCTCTAGACCCATCTGCCCATCGTCCAGACGAAGCTCGTGATTCGAGCGTTATATCTGTGTTGCTCGCGGCCGTCATGAGACTGACCGACTTCCGGGCCTTCCACTGTGAAGGCCGCCCGGATAGCCTCGAGGGGGAAAGATTGAAGGTGAAATATAGTGGAAGCCAAACGGCTCTTCCCCTGCAGTCTTACTGTCACTTCAGCTCAGCTCGGCCAGCTGACTCCGAGTCACTTCTGTACCAGGGCTCTGCGGTAAAGGCCTAAGTACTGCTCGCCGACTCTCTTGTAGTAGAACCTACCCTCAACCTCCCTGCGTCCTTCGGCGACCAGCCTCTGCCTGAGCAGCGGGTCATTCTGAAGCTCAGTTATCGCATTGCGAAATCTCCCTGGATCACGCTCCACATAGAGGGTGGCCTTGTCACCGAAAGCGGACAGCTCGGAGATGTTGGACGCGATCACGGGGCATCCACAAGCCCAGGCCTCCAGCCTTACGAGGGAGAAGTACTCGCTCACGCTAGGTATGACCAGACATTCGGCGCTCTTCATGTAGGATATCACCTCCTCCCAGGGGGAGACTCGGTCCAACCCCAATGCCTTGGCGCTTGCCATCCCCTTGGTAGCTTCTGCAAACAATTCGTACCCCTTTATGGGATCTCGCCTTCCGACAAAGAGGATCGTCCTCGTATTGGCGGCTGGCACAGGGGCGACCTCGGCTGGGTCTATGCAGTTCGGGACCCAAGTCCACCCGTTTTCCTGGGCTTGCACCGGGTTGACACAGGTCACTACATCAGCACGCGAAATCGAGCGAAGCGTTGACCGCCGTCCTTCCTGGCCCATCCCTAGGAAGGGGTCGCCATGGATCGTCAGGAGGATTGGTTTTCCCCTTATCAGCCTGACTAACTTTGTAAGATGGACGTGGGCAAGATCGTATGATAGGGAGCGTATCCTCCGCCCAGCGAAGAACAAGTACGATGGCGTCTTCAGTTTGGGGATCGGCACTATCGTGGTGTTGCGCCCGTCCACGAAGAGATAGGTCAGCTTGCCCTCCATGGCCCTCTCGAGAGTCAAGATGACACGGCCGATGGCGTTCTCCCTTGTGATGTTCGGATAGGGTACGAGCACCCGCATGTTGTCTGCCGGGTCTTCCATCCTGAATTTCTTGGGTGGCTCAGATAGATGAATCTTTGCTGGTGGGCCCGGTCACTTATGCCCTGAGGTAATCGTCCCGACTATCCTCACGGCGGCTTTGCCGTCGCCGAAGGGGTTCGGCCAGTCCCGCCTTCTCCTCAGCATGGTCTCCGTGGATCTGAGAATGTTGTCTGGCCGAGTCCCAGCCACGACATTAGCTCCCACTTCAACTGTCTCCGGCCTTTCGGTGTTATCCCGCAAGGTAACGCAAGGGACCTTCAAGATGCAGGCCTCCTCCTGCACGCCTCCCGAGTCGGTCAACACGATGGAGGCGGTGCTCTCGAGTTTCAAGAACCTCAGGTAATCCAAGGGAAACAGAAGAAAGACCCCTGTAGGAAAACTGATGCTGAACTGGGCGCATCGTTTCCTAGTTCTCGGGTGCATGGGGTATACGACAGGTAATCCTGTCTTCCTGGAG
>Ga0187857_10001318_pt1 | contig 26098 bp, 35 predicted proteins | sample June2016WEW_8_10_FD_132984 | JGI IMG/M metagenome (GOLD analysis project Ga0187857, IMG submission 132984) | Peatland microbial communities from SPRUCE experiment site at the Marcell Experimental Forest, Minnesota, USA - June2016WEW_8_100 | ecosystem: Environmental > Terrestrial > Soil >... | reverse complement strand
GGTTAGGTCTTTCCATTCTTCACTTTCGCGTTGAACTCCGGCGGCTTGGCCGCCAAACCTGGGGGGGCTTTCACCCCCGGATGCACACGTCTTCTCCGAGCGCACCAATGACCAATTCTCAATACTCAATTCTCAATGGGCCTGACCCAGCACATTCCATCGCAGAGGCGGTCTGGGGCGGAGCCTCGCTAACCGAGCGGAGAAGTGGGGTAAGAGCAGGGCACAGGCGCTATCATTCGATTGAGCTGCGCAAGGAGCTTATGGCCCTCAAGGCTGACATTTGGAACACATGCCGCCGAGTGAAGGTCGGGCTTCCCACGGACGACGATTTCACGCGGACGTGTAATGGGGAATCGCCTAGCGCAAGCTGCTGATTCACTGTTCACCTCTCCAACGAAAACCAGCTCTTTGACCCGACCTGCCATGAAGTCCCGCAGTGCCGGAGGAACTGCGCTCCGGTCGCACGGCCCTGGGTCACGTCGCGGCGCATACGGTGGTCTGCCGGGCCGCATTTGGCTCTACGGCCCGGTCCGACACAAGACAAGCCATCTCTGGCCCCAACCGCGACGACCGGGCCGCTATGGCCTTCCAGCGGGCCGTGCCTCGGTCTTTAATCCCCCTTTCGGACTACGCGCCGCGCCGGGAGGTTGCCCAGGCGACCTCCTCTACGGGGCTGTGTGACCTTCGCGTCCGCAGATTTCCAGCTTGGCAGCAGGCTGCCAGAGCGGTAGTGGTCGACCATGCAGCCGGAAGCCGACAACCGCTCGCCGGTGGCCAACGAGCCGAACGGCATTAGCCTCGTCTGGTCACGGGAGTTTCGCGTCCCCAGGGTTCGGGCAGCTCAATGTTCATCTGGTGCCGCGATTGGCAAAGCGTTCGCCACGAAGAGGGCAGTGAGATTGTGGCGCGGCCCGTTGCGCCTGTGGGCCGCCGATCCCAACCCGCTGGTGCCCGAAATCGAGGTGGGGGATACGACGCGAGGGTGCCCAAACCCTGGAATGAGCGCATGAACCACAAAGCTCAGAACGATGCAGCCGAAATCCGCAGGCTTAATCAGCACATGATGCTGACCATTTTGCCGCTTCAAGCGGACGTTGATTTTGCCACTGTCCAGTTGGTCGTTGATAGAAAGTCCCAATTCTGGCGGAGAACGGTTATCAGGTGTGGTCTGGCTCTGGTCGAGGCTACCCTGTGGAACATGAAGCACATTTTGCCGACCGTGGCGACGTTTTCCGGTGTCCAACTGACGCCTGACGAGTTGGAGATGATTAACGAGGAGAAGACCAGAATCAAGGATGGCCAACCAGTTACACGGCCAAACCTCCTGCCATTTCGCGACAACGTGAAGGCGACGTTTTCGATTTTCGCCAAGGTTCACGGCATTTCGATCTCCGTGGATTATGATTCCGAATTTGATGCGCTCTGTCACACCTACGAACTGCGCAACCGACTCATGCACCCGAAAAGGCCGTTCGATCCGAACGTTTCTGACCCCGACATCGATGTAGCTCAACGCGGAGCGGGTCGGTTCAACCGGAGTTTTCAGCAGATCATGAAGCAATGCGAACAGGAAGTGCCGAAATTCTCACAGTCCAGGTAACCCTTGGCTGGCCAATGGGCGAAGCCCGGACTTGGCCGGGGACCGCACGAGTTTTGCCGTGAACGCGCCCGATCGAATCGACGAGACCATTCAGGCCCTGCGCACATGTATTGCCGACTTCCAGTTTCATCTGCGCGGAACCCCCTCCCCGACCGGCCTCAGAATACTTGCGACGGAGTATCGATCCGTGGCAGAACCCGCGAGTCGCGAGCTTCTGGCGCATGATGAGGGCGGCGTGTTGACCGAGGCTCAACGCGAGGAAGTTGAGGAATTGACAGCACTGTTGTCCGATTGCCAAATCGACATCTGCGGTCCGTTGCTGGAGGAGCAGGATTCCGACCTTCCTGAGCCTCCTGAAGAAGGCGCGGAGTGTAAGCAGCGGCTCAAAAGTTTTCTCTGACCCAACGGCGGTTCGAAGGGCCGGTGCGCCATTTGACGGCGCAAGTCGTTGGGGCACTGCTCGCAGGAAGGCAAGACTGGCGGATTTGACGCGCCTCGGCAATTTGGTGCTGCCAGCGCTTTCCCGAACCCTCACGTCCGGCTGACCCGCAGGCCAGAAAACTGATCCAGAGGCACAGTCGGCCGGTCATCGGCGGCGCGGCTTATCAACCATCGCTTGCGAAATCGCTTGATGGTGCCCGCGTGGATCATGGCCTTGACGGCCCCCAGGATGTCCTTCCTGTTTTGCCGAAGCATCCAACGGGACTCCGGCAACTCCTCGGCTGCGATTTCGTTGACGAGCTTCCAAAACTCGACCCGCCCACGATTCGCCGCCAAGTAACCGGCGACGGCCTCTGGCCAGTGTCCGTTGGCCGCGTCATCCGCCCAGCCATCGGCTGGCCAGTTTGGCGCACACGGCAGAGGGTTGATGACGGCTCGCCTGATGCTGGAGGAACCCGGCCCACCCGCCACTTACTTGCCCGGCGCTGAACCTGGCTCGCCGCCGATCCCCAAAACCTCCGCAGCTACGGCTACCACCTTCAGCACCGGCGCTCTTTCAGGGCTGAGGTTCGTGGCCATCAAAGCCTTGGCGACCGCAACGGTTTGGGCGGCGAAATAGACCGGCTTGCCGCTCCGCTTGCAGACCGGGCAGGTTTTTGGCCCCAAGTGACGACAAACAGCCAGGTCACGTTCGAGCACTTTCTCGACGCGGGTCAGTTCCGTCACGGTCGGCGCAGTCCGTTTCCTTTTCCAGCGCATGTGACCGCTTTAATTATCACGCATCAGGACGTGGGTAAACTCAGTCCGGCCCGAGTTCTCCACGTAGAACCTTTTTGTAAACGTGGAGCCAGGCTTGGAGCCGGTGCTGGGTGGCTTGAGTTTGGGCGGCAGTGGCGTGGCCTCCCGCTTCTTCCCGGCGCTTGGTCGTCAGTCCCGACAGCGCAAGCGCCCACCTCGCTATAGCATCTGCATAGCCCAGGGTGTCGGCGTCGCCGTGGTAAATCAGGATGGGAGGCAGGTTCGAGCGGACGTAATATATCGGCGACAACCCGCGCCCAATGACCTTCCACACTGCCAGGTTGGTGGACTGCGGCCCAAACGCTTTGACGAAGCTCTTGGGCGGGCCGCCGTCCCCAGCGTTCTCTGTGGACGCGCCCAGGTTCAGCAAGTCGGTCACCGGAAAGAAAATCGCGACCGCTCCCACCGCACTGCTCTCGCGGTCAACCGCGTCGGCGGCGTCGGCTGGCCCTGGACCACCCCGCGTCGCCAGCAAAAGGCTCAGATGGCCCCCGGCGCTTCCCCCGGTCACGCCAAGCCGGTGCGGGTCCACACCGTAGTCTCTGGCATGGTGCCGGATGTAGCGCACCGCCCGGCTCACCTCCTCGGCGATTTCCATTACGGTCGCCTCCGGCTGGGAGATGTGATAGACGGCGAACACCGTGTAGCCCCGCCGCAGCAAGGGCGCAGCCGCCCAGGGCGGGAAGGAGCCTGGGGTTGAAGACCTCCAGCCGCCGCTGACCATTACCATGACCCCGAGGCCGTTCGGCTTGGCGGGCCGCACGACATCCATCGCCAACTTGCGGCCCTGCCGCTGCCCATACACCACGCCGTTGGTCCGCTCGATATGGGGGTGCAGGTAAAGCCAGACGGAGCCGAAGCCCAGGCCCGCAACGACCAAAACCGCTGCCAGGCTCGCCAGGACAATCCACACGACGCGGCGCACTCGCATGGCCGAATGCTCGCAAGCTCCCCGACAGAATGCAATCGCCCGCTGGTTTTCATGCCTGGTTCAGGCTTTCCGGTTCTGTTTTGCTGACACCTTGCAGGCTGCCGGTGTGCTGCTGCGCTCGCAACCACGAGGAGACAGTTGTATTTAAGGCGTGGGCCTGATTTATGAAACGGATACCTGGCAGAAACCTCTTTTTCCAGCCCGAGCTTGATAACGGTAACATCGCCATCGTGACGCCGCGTGGCGAGCAGGTGGGCATCATCTGGTGGCGTCCGACCGGCAGGCACACCGTGGAAATCGAGCACCTGGAAATCAACCCGCCGTACCAAGACGCCGGACTGGGGGAAGCACTGCTGCGCGAGTTTGGGGCCAGCTTGCCCGCGCTCTATCCCGAGGCACGTTTCCTCACCGGCAACGCCACGTCCCAGGGCATCGTGCGGCTCCTGCGCAAGGTCTTCGGGCCGGAACGCGACCGGACCAACCTATTTGACCTTCCACGCCGGTCACCGGAGGCCTGGATTAGCACGCGCAACCGAGTGCATCTGCGCTTCCGGGCCAGGCCGCGAGAATTGGTGACCGCACAGCAACTGGCTGATTGCCTGCTGGAACGCGCCTGACGGCGGAGGGTTGCGCCCGTGTCAGCCGTCACGCCAACCTGCCGAGCGCGGTGGTCGCCGACCCGGCGGTTGGGCAGGCGCACGTGCAGAATGCCCTGGGCGACCTCGGCCACGGCGATGAGGCACCAGACGAGAATGGCTTTGAACAACATCATGGCCATGTGGTGCCGTCGTTGTTCTGCTTGTCCTCGTCCGCCAAATCGACCGCCCGCCACAAGTACCACGAGGCGATTGACCGGTAGGGCTTCCACCGCTCGCCATGTCGGAGAATCGCCTTCGGTTCCGGCAGCTTGCGCTTCCTGTATGCAATCCCGAATCCGGTGCGGATGCCGAAGTCGTCCACCGGCAGGACATCCGGCCTGCCTAGGCTGAATATCAGGAGCATCTCCACGGTCCAGCGGCCCACGCCCTTTATCCGGGTCAGCCGCTTGATGATTTCGTCGTCCGACATGCGCTTAATCTGGCCCGCGCCCGGCACAACGCCCTCCAGGGTCATGCTGGCGATTTCCTTCACGTACCCAGCCTTGGCCCGCGAGAAGCCGACGCCGGTCAATTTGGCGATGTCTACATCAACAACCTCCTGCGCCGATGGAAACCGGCCATGCGGAAAAAGGCCGACGAACCGCGACAGGATGGTGTTGGCGGCTTTTGCGTGCAGTTGCTGGTGGGCCACGGCCTGCACCAAAGCCTGAAAGGGCGAGCGGGCGTGGTCAGGTTCCAGGGTGCAGGGACCAACCTTGGCGATCAGTTCGCCGAGGATCGGGTCCGCTTGGGACAAGTGCCGGAGCACATCGTCGTTCATGTCCTGTGATGTTTATACTAATGCAGGAGCGTTCGCCAGCCCGTCGGGGAAGCCTCTCGAAGTTTCTGTTCTCTTGCCATCATGACGAACAATCAAAACCTTCGCAGCATCTCCGGCGCGTGCCACGAAGCCGGGCACGCGCTAATCGCTCGCCAGCTTGGGCTGCTCGTTCGAGAGGCCAACTACACAATTGGTCAAGACGGCTGCGGCGGCGGCCATGTGGACCACTTGCCATGCGCCTTCTTCGAGGCGTACCTGGCGGTGGCAGGCTATGTCGCGCAGTGCATGGCGGCTGGCAAAACCGAGAGTATGCACTTCCGGGTGGGAGCCTACCCGGACTATCTGGACCTCTGGAAACTGCTTCACCCGTATCTCGATGAGACCCAGGCAAACGCCTACCAATACAAGCTCGAAGATGACGTGGCCGGGCTTCTGAACCAACCGGAGGTTTGGAAGTGCGTGGTTCGCTTCGGAGAGGCGCTATTCCGCTCTGGTCATCTGGCCGCCTGTGAGTGCATGAGGCTTACCGCCGAAATCCCGCGCATAAGGCTGGTTGAGGCTCAGCGAACGATGCTCAGCCCCATCCTCCACGACCACTTTGGCCGCCGCATCGGTCGTGCCAAGCGGGCACAGCAGGAGAAGCTCCTGGGCGAAGTCGTGGAGAAACTGCGCCCAGCTTTCCAGATACGACCGCTGTTCAGCGACATTCGGCGCACCCTCCTTTACGAGGGGTACTCGGAAGAAGAAGTTGAGCGGCTGATGCACGACGCTTACGGCTTCTGGCTCCGGCCAGAATAGCTGCACGCCTTCGGTGCCTTGTGCTCCCTGGCCAACTCACCGGAGCCGGGCCGCAAGTACGAGCAGGGCCACGCCGGTCGCAGGCACATGATTCCGCATCAATCGCGCCCGTGCCATCCCGGCACCCCAGCGCACCCGCTCGACCGGGAGCATTTTCGGTCGAGTCTGGAGCCGGTGTGGTGCCGCTCGGTTGCCGGGGCCTCGCTACGCTCCTGCCATCGCCGGACGGTCGCGCACGGGCCATCGGCGTACCGGGAAGCCACCCGGAGTTCTGCTGCGGCACTCTGGCCAGGGCTCCTGGATTCCGATACCCGGACTCACCGTCCTCTACCTCTACACTGAGGCGTCGTGGTGGTCGAAGGCGTTGGTCGTCGGGCTCTTGCTGCTCTCGTTGGCGTGCTACTTTGGCTATTTGCACTTTCCCTTGTTCGGCCTCATTCTCCGTGTGGCACTCTGTGTTTTCATCGCGCTGTATCTGAAGGCGCACTCATGAGCACCTCTTCAGGCTCAGCCTCGACGACAATCAGGGCGGCGAACCGGACTCAATCTCGTGCAGCCTTGGCCCGATGACGCGGCGGGCGTAGTGGAACGATTCGACGAGCAGCAAGGAAAAGACCACCACGACGGCGGCCAGAATGACGGCGCTCCACCAGTGCCGGGGGCGAAACTGCTTGACCGAGGGCGCGTAGGCTATCAGGCCGAAAAGTGCGGCCAGCACGCCTATGGCATCCACGCTGGCCCGCTGCCAGTAGCTGCCGCCCAACCGCACCCACATCCCAAACTCGTCGAACGTGAGCGCCATGCCCAGGCCATAGACCACGGCAGCCGCCTGCAAGCTGCGCCCTTCGGGTTTGCCAAAAAGGAAAAAGGCCCCCAGTCCGGCCAGCAGGAAGATGCCGTAGTTGAGGTGATGGACGTGGTTGCCGCCGAGGTGGAGGAAGAGGTCCGGGATGCGCCGGGACATAATGAGGAAGACCACAATCCGTGCCAGCATGAACGTCAGCAGGAAGACGAAGAACACGATACGGGCCAGATGGGTCTTCTCGGTGCGGTCGAGCGAGTTGGTGTCATTGGGCACAGCCATGTCCTGCTTGTACGCCGGCCAGGCCGCAGCGCGCAACCACCGAATCCCGGTTCGATGGAGGTTCAGTTGCGGTGCCGCAGGCGTTTTGGCTTGATTTCGTTTTGCGTGGCTGTGCGTGATGGGCGAGTGAAGGCGCTCGCGCCTTTTTCGCAGCAACGCGGCGTACGCTGAATACCGTTGTGAAAACGCGGTCAAAAACGTCATGAGAATCCTGGTTGAACCTGAATGGCGAGTGGCAGTTTGAGGTTGATTCCAAGGCTGAGGGGGAGCAACGCGGCTGGATTTCGGGCCGCGACCTCGCCCAACGAATCGTCGTGCCCTTCTGCCCGGAAAGCAAACTGTCGGGCCTTGGCCTGGCGACGAATCACCTTCCGCATGTGTGGTATCGGCGTCATTTCCAGGTTCCTGCCGCGCTGGGCGGCAAGCGGCTCCTGCTGCACTTCGGCGCGGTGGATTACCATGCCCGTGTCTGGTTGAATGGCCGGTTCCTGGGTGAGCATCGCGGCGGCTACACCCCTTTTGCCTTTGAAGTCACAGACGGCATACGCGACGGCGACAACGAACTGGTGGTCCATGCCACCGACGAGCTTCGTTCCGGCCTGCAGCCGGGGGGCAAACAGAGCTACGGCAAGAGCGAGGGCTGCGTCTATACTCGCACGACGGGCATCTGGCAGACCGTGTGGCTCGAAGCCGTGGGGGAGACATATCTGTCGGAGTTTGCGCTCACGCCAGACCTGGATGGCGGCCGCATTATTCTGCAAGGCTCCCTGAACGGCCCGACCAAGGGTATGACGCTGCGCGTTCGGGCCTACGCGGACGGCTTGGCCGGTGAAGACACCGTGCCCGCCGCCTGGCGTGGCGGGTGCTGGTGTGGCGGACGCCGGTGCCCACCTCTCAGGAGTCCGCACAGATATGGCGCTGGACGACGAGCGAGCCGTCTGCCGATTGGCGCACAAGCGACATCTGGATTCGGCGGACCTTTCGCGCCGACACGACAGACTTCGCGTTGGCTGCGCTCAAGCTTCATCACGATGAAGACGCTGAGGTTTATCTCAACGGCCAGCAGGTGGCTGTGTTTAGGGGTTTTGTCACCGACTACTTCGCCACCCTGGCTGAGGGGCTGGCCAGGGCCATGGTTGTGGGCCACAACTTGCTGGCCATCCATTGCCACAACACGGTCGGCGGCCAGTTCATCGACGCGGGCATCGAGGTAGGGACGGAAATAAAGGAACCGTAGGGACAATGGCGCGGCGGAACGATTGGGGCCGGTCTCAGACGCATCAGGCTGGCCGTATCACCAGTGTCAGCAACCACGAACGAAGGCCAAGTGAAAGGATTGCTTGTCAGGGTCGGCATTGATTCGAGCGATGGCGGCTGGAACGCTCCCGTGCGCGAGTCGTCAGGCGAATTCGCTTACGTGGCCATCACCGAGACGAAGCACGCGCGCTCCGGCCTTGCCCGGAAGTACGATGAGCTTGTTCCGGCGGTGACGCGGTTCGGCCTGCCCTTTCCTGAGCGACTGCTCGGTCACACCACACACCTGGACCCGGATTTCGAGCACCTGACCTACGGGGACCAGGGGCAGCGCGGGCAAAGCATCTCCGAACTCCAGCCCGGCGATGTGCTGGCGTTCTTTGCGGGGCTGCGCTCGCTGGAGAATCCTACCCGGGCGCTCGTCTATGCGCTCATCGGCCTATACGTGATTCAAGAGATTGCGATTGCTCGGTCGGTCCCGGTGAATCGTTGGCACGAAAACGCCCACACCCGGCGCGAGCCTGGGCCAGGCGACATCGTCGTGGGTGCCCGTCGGGGAGTTTCGGGCCGTCTCAGGCGGTGTATCCCAATCGGCGAATATCGCGACCACGCCTACCGTGTTCGCCGCGACCTGCTCAGAGAGTGGGGCGGCCTGGATGTGAAAGACGGCCACGTTCAGCGGAGCGCCAGACTGCCGGAGTTTCGAGATGCGGCGCTTTTTTATCGATGGTTATGTGCGCAAAACCCTCAACTCGTCGCCTGCAATAATCCGTGCCCGTGACGGTGCTGGTCTCGCTCCTTGGGGCCGCCGAGGCGGGCCTGCTCCAAGCTGCCGGTTGCGGCCTCATCGGCTTCATCCCAAGGCGCGGGTTGTCGCCCTGCCGGCGGCGCGGTTGAGCCTAGAGCGGCCAGCGCCGGGGCGGTATCGGCGGCGGCGGTTCGGGCACGTCCATAAGCGTCAGGGCAGATCGGACCGGCCAACACCGTCCACGCAGCCGACCTCGCCAAAACCTGCTCCGACTCAATGAGCAGCCGCTTCGGTCCAGGTCGCACACATTCCGGGTTGATTCTGGCGGCCAAACGGCGCATAAGGGCACCGTTGGCCGTTGTAAACGAAACCGCCATGAGCAACGGGCGTAACGGGAACCGCCTCGCAGAACTGGAGCGCCGCCTCTGGGCGTTAGCCGACCAACTTTGGGTAAGCCGGTCCGGCAAAAGGAGCGTCGCTATCCACAGTTTGTGCGGGAATATTCACCGAAGCACAACGCCTAGTACGAGGATGCCCAAGCTGATTTCCGGCGCGTTAGGTGTGCTGGAATTGAAGAGGGAAACCTGATTTAGAGCAGAATGAAACCATTCACATCTGATTGCCTGGGTCGCCTTCAAGAGGCGGCTGACTTTGCCATCGACGGCTCCTACATCAACACCTTTGGTTGGCGGGTCCGCCGAAATCTCTTGCACGCACCACCGGAGGAAGACTTTGTGGCGTCCCTGGTTTTGTTTGGGCTGCCACTGCTCGACCGCCTGTGGCGGCCCCTGCTCCAGAAATGGCGGATTAGGCTGACCCTGACAGGAGTATTCTGCCACCAAACTCCCAAGGCGAAGTACGTGCGTGTGTTTCCCCGAGACCAGGACCTGATAGACCGTCTTGTCATGGCTTGCCCTCCCAAGGGCTGGCCTCTTTGCTGTCCTTGGGCGATGATGCTTCCAAAACAATCGGGCTGGGTCGAGGAGCCGCTCCCAGTCTTCTTGGTAAAGCTGCTCAACTTCGAGGCCGGGCGCGAATTCTTCGAGCGGGGCACGACGGGCTGCCATTGGTCAGAACTTGTGCATTTCCTGCTTGAGACCACGTTCTCGCTGCCGTTGCGGACCCGCGACATTCGAGCGGGTGCCACACGGGGCATGGCCATCGGTTTTAGCCGCAGGGCGTTCATGGGCATTGACGACCTGCTTGCGTCCGCTTACGTCCCAGAACAGAGCGTCCTACACGTCGACAGTGGTGGAGAAAGCGGCTCACCCGACCAGCCCGAGGAGGCGTTCGACGAAGGCGGCGAGGGGCGCGTCATTATCATCGAAACGTCGGAGGCTGAGGGACGCGAGTGATTCATTAGCGCCAAGCCCCGAGCGTTCTCCGAAAGCACCTTGGTCGAACAACCCGCCGCCGAGCTTCTGGCTGGGTCGGGTGGCAGACCATCGGCGCGTTCGATGAGGTCTTCGGCGACGGGGGTACTCTGGGCTGGGAGAGTGCGGGCGATGTCGTCTCCCTGCGGCATCTGGTGCCCGCCCCTGACAACCTGAACCCGACCGGATGAAGCGATTGATGCACCGGTCATGGACGCTGCCAGAATGGGTCCAGCGCCAGACCGGCCCGATGCCGCCGCCGGTTGGTGCCAGGCGCACTCTCCCTCCCAGGCCGAGGTCAGGACTCTGGTCCTTTGCATCGGGCCAAGGTGGGGCATGGGCCAGCCCGGTGAGCAATCCTCGTGCTGTGAACATTTCTTGCCAGAATTGCGCCGCTGTGCCTATGCTCGAACTCCGAAGTCAATTGGCTCCACTGCTTTACATGGAAAGCGCATCCTCGGTTTCTTGCGGCGGTTGGGTTCCCGGCGGTCAACTGGGCAGCCACCGGATGTGCTGCAAAGGGAGGGCGTGGGCGTGAGCATCTCGGCTACAGACCTTGCTGACGGTGCCGTCCTGACGGGTTCCCAGTTCAGCGAGCCGATGCGGGTCGTGGGCAACCCCACGGCTGGCGACGGCTTCGTTCTGGTCAACCTGGTCGGCACCCGCACGAGTACCTTCCGGGGCGGCGTGACCCTCACCAAGATCGACCTCTGCTCCATCCAGATTGAGCGCAAGGAAGCCGTGTTCGGCGGCAAGCCGCGCTTGTTCAAGCTGGGGCTTGAAGCTCTGCGTATCTCTCTGGCGCAGGAGTACGACCCGTTCTTCGGCTTGTCCATCTCACGCGTTGACCCGCTGCCGCACCAGTTGGACGCCGTTTACAATCACTTGCTCAAGTCGGCCCGTGTTCGTTTTTTGCTCGCCGATGATGCGGGCGCGGGCAAAACAATCATGGCAGGACTGCTGCTCAAGGAACTCAAATTGCGCGGGCTGGCCGACCGCGTCCTCATCATCTGCCCGGCCAACCTCGCCTTCCAGTGGCAGCGTGAAATGGCCGACCGGTTTCAAGAGCAGTTCCATATCCTTCGCGGCGGTGACCTGCGGGTGCAGTACGGCGTGAACGAGTGGAACAAGCACCCACAAATTATCACCTCGATGGACTTGGCGAAGCGGGATGAAATCCTGCCGAGCGTGCGCCAGGCCGACGACTGGGACCTGGTCATTGTGGACGAAGCTCATCGCATGTCGGCCCGGGATTCCGAGCACAAAAGCGAGCGGTACAGGCTCGGCGAACTGATGCGCGACAAAACCGCCCACTTCCTGCTCCTGACCGCCACGCCGCACAAGGGCGACCCGGCGAACTTCAGCCTGTTCCTCCAACTGCTCGACGAGGAAGCGTATGCCGATGTGAAATCCATCCATGACGCCATGGAGCGCCGGGAGGCAGCCTGCTACCTGCGCCGGACCAAGGAGGTCATGCTCAACTTCCCAAAGCCGCAGGCAGACGGCACGTGGAAAGCAGTGAAGTTGTTCAAAAAACGCATCCCGCACACGGTCGCGTTCTGCCTCGAAGGCGACGAGATGGACCTGTACAAGGCGGTCACCCGGTACGTGCAGCGCCAGTCAGCCCGTGCCGCTGAATCCGGCGATGACCGCCGCGCCCGTGCCGTGGGCTTCATCATGGCGATGTACCAGCGCCGGATGGCCAGTTCCACACACTCGTTGAAGCAGTCCCTGCTCCGCCGCCAGAAGGGACTCAAGCACCTGCTGGAGACAGCGAACCAGCTTGGCGACATCCCCATGCCCGACATCCCGACCGAGGAAGAGTGGGAGGAAATGGATGATGCCGAACGTGAGGCCAGAGAGCGCGAACTCGAACGGGCCACGCTTGCCAGGCGCAAACCGGACTTGGAGCAGGAACTCAAGGAAATCGCCCAGCTTATCGTCCAGGCCCAGCGGGTCGAGGACGGCGACCATGAAATCAAGCTCAGCCGCCTCAAGAGCCAAATGACCGAACAGGGGTTCTTTGCCGACCGCAACCAGCGCCTGCTCCTTTTCACTGAATACAAGGACACGCTCGATTGCCTCGTGGGGAATCTGAAGAAGTGGGGGCTGACGGTCGGCCAAATCCATGGCGGCATGAAGCCCGGCAGCCGGGACGAGGAAGGCTCCCGCCTGTTTGCGGAGCGCAGCTTCTGGGATTTGAAAACCCAGGTTCTCGTGGCGACGGAGGCGGCTGGGGAGGGCATCAACCTCCAGTGCTGCAATTACCTGTTCAACTACGACATTCCTTGGAACCCCAATCGGGTGGAACAGCGAATGGGCCGCATCCACCGCTATGGCCAGACCAAGGACTGCCTCATCTTCAACTTTTTCGCCCAGAACACAGTCGAGGGGCGCGTGCTGCAAAAGCTGCTGGAAAAGCTCCAAGCCATTCGTGACGCGCTGGATGAGGACTCGGTCTTCAATGCCGTCGGCGAGGTCCTCCCGGCCAATCAAATCGAGCGCCTGCTGCGCGACTTCTACGCCGGGAAGTTGAGCGCAGACGATATTGAAGCCCGGCTCGAAGTCGAGGTGCGTGAGCAGGATTTCCGCAAAATCTGCAAATCCGCGCGGGAAGGTCTGGCAAAGAAAAATCTCAATCTGCCGATGCTGGTCGAACGGCGGGCGCTCGCCCAAGAGCGTCGCATCGTGCCCGAAACCGTGGCCCGTTTCTTTGACACCGGCGCGAAGGAGGTCGGCCTGCCCCTAACTTCCCTCAAGGGCGTCGAGCGTGGATTTACCGTGGGCAGGATTCCCACTGCGCTGTACGAACAAGCGCGAGCCAAGGACTGGAAGCTCCCGCAGCTTGCCCGGAGTTACGACCGGATTTGCTTCGACCGCAGCACGCTGGAAACCGATGTACGGCTCGAATGGGTCACGCCGGGTCATGCGCTCTTTGAAGCTGTCCGGCGTCGCGTCTGGGAGCAGACGCAGCCGCAACTGCGGCAGGGCGCGGTGTTCTACGAATTGGAGCGCGAGCAGCCTGCACTGCTGGAATTGTTTATCGGCAGTGTGGCCGATGGCACCGGCATCATTCTGCATCGCCGCCTGTTCCTCGCCGAAACCAACGCCGATGGCACCCGCCGACTCCGTGATTCCAGTTACCTGCTGGACCTGATTGTGCCGGACAAGCAGCAGCAACTGCCCCCGCCCGTGGCCAGCGAGGACACCCGGACGCAGACTTTCCTCTTTGAAAAGGCGCTGCAACCGTTCCTGACGGAAGTGGCGGGCGAGCGCGGCCACGAACTCGACCTCATTGAGCGGAGTGTGCGCACCTGCTTTGAGGAACTCATCGCCAAACGCGACGCGGTGCTCGCCAAGCATCTGATGGCGCAGGAGCAAGGCGACCCCAGCGCCATCGGCCTGGCCGAAAGCGAAGCCCAGAAGCTTCAGGAACTCCAGCGCCGCCCGGGACCTGCGCCTGAACGAACTGGCCCGCCAGCGTGCCCTCTCGTTGCAGGGCGTGGAGCGCATCGGCCTCGCCGTAGTGCTGCCCCACCCGGAACGCAACAGCCTGCCCAACGCCAATCTCAAAAGCGACCCGGTGACCGAGAAGAGGGCCGTGGCGGCAGTCATTGCCTACGAGCAGACGCGAGCCTGCAAAATCGAGGACGTGCAATCCCAAGACCTCGGCTTCGACCTGCGCAGCCTGCACCCGGTTACCGGGGAATTGCGCCTCATCGAGGTCAAAGGCGTCGGCGCTGCCACGGGCACCATATTCCTGTCGCCGAATGAAAACGCGTGGCCGAAGACCGGCGCGACCTGTACTGGCTTTACATCGTCACGCACTGCGACACCGAGCCACGCCTCGAACAACCCATTAAGGACCCAGCTCGCTTCCCGTGGCACGAGGTCAAGAAGGTGGAGCACTACCGGCTGGAGGTGAACGCGATGACACAGCCGCTGGAATTGAAAGAAGACTCTACACCTTACGGAGATGCAACATGAGTGAGCCACAGACCGCTTCAGTACTAGCCCTTACGGAAGCGCGATTTCTTGGCGAAGTTTGAGCAAGAAGCTCGAAATGCCCGTCAGTATTGCTTGAAACGCATGTGTTCAGCAAACGCCAGCAACCCATAAACAGGCATTTCGAGTGAATAGAATCTATCCCAAGATACTGCGGAACCGCAAGCAAAGAACCGAGCGTCGCCTCAAACCCAAGAACTGGGAGGACCAACCCCAGCCGATGCTCAGAGCCAGTAACATCCACTACGAGATGGGGGAGCAGACGCCAGCGATGAACTATGGTGGGATAGGAGCCATTCATTTGATGGCGCAACGCTTGGGCTTGGTCGAGGACATCAATGGCCACCTTCACCTCTTGAAGGTGCATCTACCGTATCATGAGAGCGACCATGTATTGAACCTGGCTTACAACCTGTTAACTGGCGGCCAGCGGTTGGAAGACATCCAACTGCGGCGGCAGGACGAGGTTTTCCTCAATAGCCTGGGTGCCGAGCGGATTCCGGACCCAACGACTGCGGGAGATTTTACACGGCGCTTCAGCGTCGAAGATATTGTGGTCCTGGAGGAGTGCATCAATCGGGCGCGCTTGGCGGTGTGGAAAGTGCAGCCGGAAGGATTCTTGAAGGAAGCCTTTGTCGATGCGGATGGGACGATTGCTCAGACCTTTGGCGAATGCAAGGAGCTTCAGTTCACACCAACAAGCCTGGGTGAGCGCCCTGGGAACTGCTGCGCCGTCCGGTTATTCCTGACCGCCATCGCCAGCGCCCTCCGCTGCCCGATGAGCCTCGCCGGATTCAAGAGCCAACACATGTCCTGCCCCAACGGGGCGGCTTCCGGCCTGCTGGCCCCTGTATCTGAGCCTCCGCCAAAACCCGGAAAATCGTGTCAAGAGATTTATTTGTGGCGTTCAGAGACAGGCACTTGCGACTTCCGAAACTGCCAAAATCGGCACTTCTCAAAACTGCCTCTGATACAATATGGGATGATGAAATTCGATTTTCGTCACTGAGCCGCAACGCCTCCATGCGCGAAGGCGACTGGCAAACGCGGGCGCGTGGCGGATGAGAAAGGCAAAAGATGAAGAACTGGTTTGAAGTAGACAAGCGGGGTCTATCGAAACTGCTGGAACGGAAGGGTAAGGAGTTCGCGCTCTTTGAGCTTCTTCAGAACTCATGGGATGAACCTGGCGTGACCAAGGTGAGCGTTTTACTGAAGTTCCAGGGGCGCAGCCGGGCTGTGCTGGTGGTGGAAGTCGATGCCCCGGAGGGTTTCAGGGATTTGAGCCATGCCTTCACCCTGTTCGCCGACTCGGCCAAGAAGTCCAACCTGGAGCAGCGCGGGCGTTTCAATCTGGGCGAGAAGCTGGTGCTGGCCATCAGCGATGAAGTCAGCATCCGCACCACCAGGGGCGGCTTTCGCTTTGATGCCGAAGGCCGTCACAGCCTGCGCACCCGCCAGCCGGTCGGCGGCCGAGTTGAATGCCTGCTGCGCCTGACCGCCGAGGAATGCCGCGCCCTGGAAGGGCACGTGCGCCGGGTGATTTCACCAGGGCACATCGCCACTGTCTTCAATGGCCAGCTACTCGAGCTGCGCCTTGCGCTTGAAAAGCTCACGACGACTCTGCCGACCGAGATCGCCGACGAAGACGGTCTCCTGCGCCGCGTCAACCGGGCCACCACCGTCCGGCTCTACCCGGTTCTGCCAGGTGAGACGGCCCTGCTCTATGAGATGGGCATCCCGGTCGTGGAAGCAGGCGACCGCTGGCACTACGACATCGGGCAGAAGGTGCCGCTGACCCTCGACCGGGAGAATGTCCCGCCGGGCTTTCTGCGGCAGGTCCGGGTGGCCGTGTTCAACCAGATGCACGGCCAGTTGACGGCGGACGACGCGAACAGCGAGTGGGCCGAAGCCGCCGTGGCCTCGCCGGATTGCCGGGCCGAGGGGGTGGAGAGCTACCTCAAGAGAAGGTTCGGGGAGAAGCGGGTCAGTTTTGACCGCTCGGACCCGGAGGCCAACAAGCTGGCGGTCAGCCAGGGCTACACCGTCGTACACGGCCCCATGATGTCGGGCGGGGCCTGGAAGAACGCGAAGGCTGCCGGAGCCGTCCAGCCCGCCGGAAGGGTCACGCCCGGCCCCAAGGTCTGGACAGGCGAGGATGACCCCAACGCCATCCCGTTCAAGGACTGGATTCTTGAATCGAAATGGACGGACGGAATGCGGACCATTGCTGACTTTGCCCAGCGGCTGGCCGAGAAGGTTCTGTCGCGCCGGATTGTGGTGAAGTTCTGCGCCACGGCCCATCACCTGGGCGGAGCCTCCTACAGCCGCAGCGGGGAACTGGTCTTTAACAAGCTCAGGCTCGGCGGCGGCTGGTTCGAGCGGGGCATCACCGAAGACGTGGTCCGCCTGCTCATCCACGAGTTCGGCCACGAGTACAGCCCCGACCACCGGAGCGCCCAGTACCATGAGGCGTTGTGCCGGATTGGGGCCAGGCTGTTCCTGCTGGCCTGGCAGGGCCAACTGGCATGAGCAGGTGGTGTCCGACCAGCCCGTAGGTTAGCTCCGTTGCAATCGCCCCCGGCATTTGGTATCCAATACCGATGCTTCAAGAGAAACTCGGACGCCAGATTGCAGAACTCCGAAAGACGCTGGGTCTGACCCAACCGCAGCTTGCCAAGAGAATCGGATGCTCTGTCGAATTCATCAGCCTGGTGGAGCGCGGCGTGAACGCGCCGTCTGTGGCCGGGCTGGAGAAGTTTGCCAAAGTGCTGAAAGTGAAGGTTCTTGACTTGTTCGCCTTCGAGCAGCGGGAGCCACCGGGCCGGACACCGAAGCCGGGCAGCGGCCAAGAATCCACATCAAAGGGCGTGATGCAGACTCCGCAAGACAAGCTGGTCGAGGACCGCTGGTATGTCGGTCGAGGCCGGACTGCCAACGTGGCTCGGTGGGTGCGGATTGGCGAGAATCCCGGACGCCTCACCTTTGTCACCATCGCATGGAAAATTGACCAGTTCGTGGTGAAGGACGAAGGCTACTACCGGCTCGACGAGGAAGAGGGCTGCTTTCAGCCCTTCGCCCTCATCGACGAGGGCACGGTGGTCGAGTCGATAGGGCCTGGGCCAGCCTGGGGCCGGCACTACGCCAAGGTGATGTCTTTCGACGGGCAGCAACAAGAGCCCCGCCCGACCGGCAGATAACCGCACGGACTTCCACGGCTATGCGGCGGAGCCAGTCTCGTCTGGAATCTCAGCGTCGTAGAGCCTCTCTCGGTCGACCGAAATAGTCAGGTGGTCCTGGTCGAGATTCAAGTAAGCCTCCGCGCCGGAGCCTCGATGGCGATACCAATAGTCCACACCGACGCCGCTATCGGGGCCGTCGAGTGTTTCCCAGTCGTCGGCTGACGTGTGTGTCGCCGAGGCCAGAACTTCCAAGGGCGATGCAAATTCATTGGGCATGGCAGCCATCAACTGCCGGATGATGCTCCGGCCCCGGCAGGGCTGTCGAACGAAAACATCGGAACCGATTTCATCCCCGTCCCAGGCCAACCTGCCCGAGGACCCCCTCGCTGGCGCAGTCCCCAGCAGCGCAGTCACCACCCGGCTTGGTCTGGCAAGCCTGTGGTGCTCTGGCGATTCAGGGTCAGAAACGGCCAGGCAGGATGTTTGGGCCATCAAGGCGGTGAACTGTGACTTGCATGTCCCGTCTCAAGCACGCGGCTCAACCGGGGCCAGAGGATTGCGCCGCACGACCAGCCATGTCGCCAGACCGGCACCGGCGCACACCAGCGCCCCCGCCGCGACCGTCCACGGCACACCCACCGCTTGGGACAGCAAACCCGATTCCAGGCCGCCGACGGGCATCAGGCCCCCGAAAACCAGCGCGTAGATGCCCATCACGCGCCCCCGCATTGCATCCGACACGCTGGTCTGGACCAGTGTGTTGCTGGTCGAGAAGTAGAGCAGCAGCCCCCAACCGCCCACCGCCAGGCACGCCAGCACGAGCGGATACCAGCGCACCACGGCAAACAGCAGCAGCATGGCTGAGAACAGCCACAGTCCGCCCAGAAGCATTAGCCGGGGCCGCACCCGGCTCCCGCAGGTCGCCACAGTCAGAGCGCCCAACAGAGCGCCGAGGCCGCTGGCGCTGAGCAGTCCGCCGTAGCCGCGTTCTCCCACACGCAGAATGTCCGCCGCATAAGCGGGCAACAGGACGGAGTAGGACCAGCCGAAGACCCCCACCACGGCAAGGAGCAGGAGCAGGATGCGGACGCGCCGATGTTTGACCACATAGGCAAAGCCTTCCAACATGTGCCGCCCGGTTGAGGCGGGTTGCGCCGGGGAAACAAACTGTGGCAGGCGCATCATCAGCAACCCCGCGATGACCGCGATGAAGCTGAGGCCGTTGAGCAGGAAGCACATCGCCATGCCCACATGCGCCATGAGGAAGCCCGCCAGGGCGGGGCCGACAACCCGTGCGCCATTAAAGATTGAACTGTTCAGCGAAATCGCGTTCATCAGGTGTTCGCGGCTGGTCATCTCGACCATGAACGCCTGCCGGGCGGGCATGTCGAAGGCCATCGCCAGCCCGCCCAGCGCGGCCAGTACGAGGATGTGCCAGGGCTGGATGTGCCCGCTCCACACCAACGCCCCAAACACGAAGGCCAGCACCATCATGCCGGTCTGGGTGAACAGGACCACGGTGCGCTTGGGATGCCGGTCGGCTACAGAGCCGCCCCAGGGGGAGAGCAGCATGGGCAGTGACCCCACGGCAGCCACGGTGCCGAGCAGGACCTTCGAACCGGTCAACTGGTACACCAGCCAGCCTTGCGCGGTGGTCTGCATCCACGTGCCGGTGAGCGAGACGAGTTGGCCGACGAAGAACAATCGGAAATTGCGATGCCTGAGCGCGGCGAAAGTGTCGCGCCAGGTCACACCGCCCACGACCACGCGACGGGGCTGTCCCGTGACTTTTTGCGGGACACGGGCGACCTGGCCGGGTGATTGAGGTTGGTCAGCAGGCATCGCTGTCGGCGGCGGGAATCTACGCGGGCGGAGCGTTCATATCGAGGACGCTCTTTTTGGCCAGCCTGCATCCACGGATTGCTGAACCCGGACCCAATCGGGGCAAAATGCTGTCGCAGCCTGGCGGCATTTCTGGCACCCTGTGCATTCGTGACCGACGCCAACTTGGTTTTTTACAGGTTCAGCCGGAGCGAGGTCGAGCGTGGCGACTTCGGCCACTTCCTCGGCCTGCACGCCCCGGACGGCCAACCGTCGAGACTGCTTCACCATGACCATCCCTGAAATCCTCAAAGAACTGGAGCCTCATACCGGGCGCTTCCCCAAGAAGGCCATGCAGGCTGCCATCGAGCAGCGCGAGGCCATCACGCCGGAGTTGCTGCGCGTCGTGGAGGCCGTCGCCGAGATGGAATGGTGGGCATCATTCAAAAAGGCAGGGCAAGCATCCGCGAAACCCACAAAGGGCCGCCAATCGGTCGCCGCCAGTGGAGAGACGCCTTCGCAGCCGAGGGTCCACAAGAAGCCGTGGCGAAATGCTCCGTGCCCTTGCGGCAGCGGCAAGAAGTACAAGCATTGCTGCGGGAAGGTCCAGAGTGCGACGAGCGAGCCGCCAAAGCCCTTGAGTGAGCGCCCATGAGCGGCACCCGCACATTCAACGTGGAAGCCGGGATGCCCACGCCTGATGAGGCGAGGCGGCTAGTCATCGCGGAAATCAAGCTGCCGAAGCGCGACAGAGCGCGAGTGCTGAAGGTAATTCACGGCTACGGCTCGTCCGGCACGGGCGGCAGGCTCTGCGTCGGGCTGCGGAAATCCTTGGGGCTGCGCAAAAAGGAGGGCGTCATCAAGGATTTCATCGCGGGCGAAGACTTTTCCATTTTTGACGACACGGTGCTGGCCCTGTTGGAGGCGGTGCCGGAGTTGCGCGGCGACCCGGACCTCGGCGCGAGCAACGAGGGCGTCAGCATCATCTGGCTGAAGTGAGGCACGATGGATGCCGCATGAAGCGACGGACCTACAGGAAGCTCCAGGCTGAACAGCAGCCTCAGCACCATCACAACGTTTATGTGGTACTGCTCGACCCGGCAGTCAGCAGAATCCGAAAGGTCCGTGCTGAAAACCCGAAGCGCGACCCCAAAAAGCCCTGCGTCTATGTGGGGATGACGGGCCTGGCCCCGGAAGAACGCTTCGCCAACCACAAGGCGGGAACGAAGGCCGCATGGGTGGTAAAACGCTATGGCCTGCGCCTGCTGCCGGAACTTTACGCGCACTTGAACCCGATGCCGTTCGAGGCGGCGGCGCAGATGGAAATGGACTTGGCCGAGGGTTTACGCCAGACCGGTTACACCGTCACGGGCGGACATTGATCGGGTGACGGCGGTGACAAATCCGCACGGACCAAACAGATTGCATTTGGGATTTGCAGGAGACAATAATACGAGCGGCTCGCTGTCATTGGCGGGCCGCCGATGAAACCTTGCAGAGAATGCCAACACCAGATTTCCGAGCAAGCAGCGGCTTGCCCCAACTGCGGAGCGCCTTTCCCCGCGAGGAACAAATGGGACGGATACGGATTTGAGTACAAGTCCAAGGCCACATTCCTGGGCCTCCCCTTACTGCACGTTTCCTTCAAGTACGGGCCGAACCGTGTGCCTGTGCCAGCCAAGAGAGTGATTGCAGTCGGTCAGTTTGCCTGCGGCAGCATCACCGTGTCGCAGTTTGGCATCGGTGTCGTCAGCATCAGCCAATTCACGATTGCGGGGTATGCTGTGGCGCAGTTTGCGTTCGCGTACTCCCTCATTGCCCAGATTGGAATCTATATTCACGAGGGCCACGGGCAAACCGTGAGGAGGCTCGGTGAACTCATGGGACTCCTTTGACGGCTCACCATGAACACACCCCGTAATCGCAGACGGTTTCTGACCGCCGCAGTGGAGTCGGTCGCTGGCGTGGCCTTGAGCGGCTGGGCCTCTGCCCTCCAGGCAGCGGACAGCCCCTCCAGGACGGTGTCGCCCTGTTTGTACTCCGCCGGTTTGGAGATGATTTCGCCTCTGGCACCCAACGCCGTCATAACGACAAGGACCTGGAAAACAATGGTTCGCATTGTGAACCTTTAACCCGGAACACCGCGCTTTCAAGGGGCAGCCATCCGGCAGCGCGAGAGCCAGCCCCCGAATGTGCCGCCGCCTCGCGTCAGGTCATGTACCAGCCGCCGTTTACGCTGATGGTCTGGCCCGTCATGTATCCGTTGCTGGCCAGCATCACGACCACGTCGGCGACTTCCTCGGCGGTCCCGAACCGGCCAAGTGGAATCAAGTCGGGCCGGGCCTTCGGATTGCTGGTAATCATCTCCGTTTCAACCAGCGCCGGGGCAATCGCGTTGGCCGTGATGCCCTCCTTGGCCAGCGCCAGGGCCGCCGCCCGCCCGATGCCCCGGCTGCCGCCGGTCAACCAGGGCGATTTTCCCAGTCAGTTCGTTTTTCATATTCCAGGAAGATTACGCCCACGCCAATATCACTGCGCCGGTAACGATGAAAGCGCCGCCGACGTAATGCTGCCAGTTCAGCCGCTCCCCCAGCAGCACCGCCGCCAGCGCAATGGCGAAAACGACGCTCAGCTTGTCCACCGGGGCGACACGAGATGCCTGTCCCAGTTGAAGGGCGCGAAAATAGCACAGCCAGGAGAGGCCCGTCGCAATGCCGGACAGAGCCAGAAACAGCAGCGTCCGGTTGGACAACTGGCGAAGCGATGCCGCCGGGCTGGTTGCCAGGGCGATGGCCCAGGTAAACGCCAGAACCACGGTTGTCCGCACCGCCGTCGCCAGATTGGAATCCACTCCGGCAACCCCGACTTTAGCCAGAACGGCGGTGATTCCGGCGAAGAAAGCCGACAGCAAAGCCCACAAAATCCAGTTCATGGGGGAAGGGGAACGGCAAGAAAACCTGAACTCCGTGCCGACCGGACCTTTGCAGTCACGGAGACCACTGCCTCCGTCTTGCCCGAGTGGTCGTGGACTGCTCGCATCAAACGGATTGCATGTTGGTCTTACGCCCTTCACCATCCAAAAAGATGGTTAACTGAATAATGGTTACACCCCAATGAACAAGCGATTCATCATACTCCTCGGCACCGGTCTCTTTGCCGCGTTTGTGTTCATTTACGTGGCCTTCATCGGTCGCACAACCCACACACCCAGGCCACCTCCACCGCCGGGGGCTGCGAATGTGCATTTTGAAGAATACAGCGCCTGGGAGTCATGGGATTACCTATACCGGTTCGACGCCGCACCGCAGGTGTGCCAGCGGTTTGCCATCGAATTGATGAAGCAACAGTCACACCTTGGAGAGAATTGCGTCATCAAGACAAACGTGTTCACCACGCTCCCGGTCCGGTTGCGGAATCCCCCGCCGTGGTTCGATGTATCCACCGTTACTAACGGGCTTCTCTTTACCGCCGATGATTGGATTTACGCCGTCGTTGACCAAGGTCGAGGGCGGCTTTATTACTATAACGGCGATTGAGCGCCAAAAGGCAGTGGCAAACCGCTTCAGACGGACCGCCCCCATTGGGTGCGACGGCAAACTCGTTCGGGGGAGGAGTTGACCACCAGGTGCGCTCGCGGGGTGTCCGTACAGATGGTATGTTTCTCGCTGATTATGGGCACGCTCCAGACGATGAGAAAGGCCGCGTCCGGCGACCTCCAACTGCTTGTCGCCTTGATGACGGAGTTTTACGCCGAATCCCCCTACACGTTGAATCCCCGCCGAGCGGCTGAGGCGTTCGCTCCGCTCCTCGCCGACGACAGACTCGGGCACGTGTGGTTCATTCAGGCCGACTCGGCGGATGTCGGCTACGTGGTTGTAACGCTTTCCTACAGCATGGAGTACGCTGGGCCGAGTGCCATTGTAGACGACCTTTTCATCCAGCCAGCGTTTCGGGGTGCCGGACTGGGAAAGGCTGCTTTGGCCGAGGCATGCAGCTTCTGCGGGGGTCGTGGTGTGCGTCTGATTGATGTCGAAACCGGGCACGACAACTCGGCGGCATTGGCGCTATACCACCGGGCAGGGTTTGTGGAGACGAACCGCGTGCATCTGAGGTTGCAACTTGCCGAGCCGATGCACGCCCCATAAGAACTCCGCCCGCTAAGTCAGCCGCCATCGAGGCCATCAGGCCGGCGCTGGCGACTCCGTTCGGTGCCGCCGCCGCGCTCCCTGCGAACCTCCGCCGCCCAGGTTAGGCCCGCCGCTTCCGCCAACTCCTCTTAATCACCCTAGCCAAACGGGCCTTGCCCTCGGGCGTTTGCGTCCAATGCGGCTTCTTGCCTCTGGGCGCAGTCGCGGACGATTGTTGTAGCCCATTCCCGGCGATGCCACCCAGGATGGAATCCAGTTCGGCTTGGGCGGCGTCCAATTTCTCTTTGATGCCTGCGGCCCGTCGAAGCTGTGCCGGGCTCAATTCAGTAATGTTCATTGCAGAAAGCATACTGATTAGGAACCGCCGCGCAACCCAAAGTTGGCTCCAGCGCAGGGGCGGTGAGCATGGAGGCCGTAGGCTTCTGGACCCACGGGGCGCGGAGTCGCGTCTGAGGCGGGTTGAAGCCGGGAGGGCAGTCCACCCGGCGAGCCAATTGCCTATGCCCCGATGGTGAAGGACGCATGGATGGCTCTGGACCTGGAAGTACAGACCTCGTCGCACTGGACGAGTTGCATAGTGCGCACGCTGTACCTGCCGAGGAATAGATGCTCGAACGCCAGGACCGCTTGCCGAAGGGCGGCTGTCGGCATGGTTGTGAACCGACAGAGGGTGATGTTCCCAATGAACACTTCGTCCGAGGCGTAGGCTTTGTCGTCAGGAATTCCTGCCAACTCAAGCTCGTGGTCGAGCAGGCGAACGGCCTCCCGATGTTTGAGCCTGCCAAAAGCACGCAGGACGACGCTTGTTGGAAAGCAGACCGGACCATGGATGGCGAAGGTCAGCGGTTCAATTGCCCGCGAGGCACGCTCCACTGCGCAAACGGCCTGCTGTATCTCTTGAGCAGCCGGCAATACCATCAACAATTGGAACTGGACTTTTGGAGATGGCTCAACCAGCGCCGCTCAGAGTCCCTCCCACACCTACACCAACAGCGGCACTTTCTCCCTCGCGCTCTTTGCGACCAACAACCTTGGCGAAACGGTTACCGGCTCCGGCCCTGCTTCAATCCTGACGGCCCAGGCAGCGCAAGTCCAATTCACCTACGCGAACACCAACGGGACGCTCACCATCATCGGCTACACCAACACAGGTTCGGGCGGGGCGCTGACCATCCCCAGTTTGGCCAATGGCCTGCCAGTGACCGGCATCGGAGCTTTTGTGTTCGCAAACTTTACCAGCATGACCAGTGTTTTGATTCCCGGCAGCGTCACCAACATCGGCCAAGAGGCATTCGAGTTCTGCTCCGGCCTGCGCCGCGCTTATTTCGAAGGCAACGCTCCCGCCCTCGGTCCAATTATATTCAATCAGGACTCCCTGACGGCTTATTATTTGCCTGGCGCTACCAACTATGCGGTGTTGACCGGTGGCTATGCTACGTTCAAGGAGTTGACCGCAATTACCCTCACCCCCAATCCAACCAACGGCGTAGTTCCACTCACGGTGGGCTTCACCTCTGCGGGCGTTGACAGCGCCGGCAACGGCATCAACAATTGGAACTGGACTTTTGGCGATGGCTCAACCAGCACCGCTCAGAATCCCTCCCACACCTACACCATCCCTGGCACTTTCTCCCCCGCTCTCGTTGCGACCAACAACCTTGGCCGCGCGGTTGCCGGCTCAGGCCCGGCTTCAATTAGAGCTACCGTTGGGCTGGTGTATTCAGGGCTGGTTCTGAATGGCGGCTTCGAAACCGGAGATTTCACCGGCTGGACTTTCTCCGGAGACACCAACGGTCCTTTTGTGGCCACCTTCATTTACGGCAACGGTTCCGTAGTCGCGCCTCACTCAGGGAATTACATGGCAATATTGGTAACCACAAATGGCTTACTCGGTTATCTTTCCCAAACACTGGCCACGACTGCGGGAGCGGCCTATTCGCTCTCCTTGTGGTTGTATAGCCCTGATGGCCTAACTCCCAATGAGTTTCTGGTGTCCTGGAACGGAAACACCCTCTTTGATGACAAGAATATTCCCATCAGCAGCGGATGGATCAACCCGCAGTTTTCTGTCTCAGCGACCGGAACCAACACGGTTTTAGAATTCGGATTCCGCGATCCCCCCAGCTTTTTCCTGCTGGATGACATCAGCGTCGTGCCGACGCAACCCGGCATTGCCAGCCTCAGCCTGTCCGCCACAAATCTGGTGCTCAACGGGATCAATGGGCAGTCCGGCGGGACATATTATCTGCTGACAAGCGCGAACCTCACACTGCCGTTGAGCCAGTGGATGCCCGTTGCGACCAATGTTTTGAGCGCAAGTGGGAATTTCACTATCACCGCTGCCAACGCGGCGACTGGCAGCACTCCGCAACGGTTTTACATCCTCCAAACGCACTGACAAAGGCGTTATACCACTCAGTCCTCGGGTTGCCCTACAGTGTGTGGCGACCGACCACTCTCCCTCTCCCCATCCGATGGGGAGAGGGCCGGGGTGAGGGG
>Ga0187857_10001317_pt1 | contig 26126 bp, 22 predicted proteins | sample June2016WEW_8_10_FD_132984 | JGI IMG/M metagenome (GOLD analysis project Ga0187857, IMG submission 132984) | Peatland microbial communities from SPRUCE experiment site at the Marcell Experimental Forest, Minnesota, USA - June2016WEW_8_100 | ecosystem: Environmental > Terrestrial > Soil >... | reverse complement strand
TATCCGCCCAGATGGCCGCCAATCTCAACTCCATTTCGGAGGACATCGGAGGGATTCGCCTCCTCTTCCTCGATGCCGACTACTACGACGATCAGGCGCACATTACCATGGGCGAGCAGATAGTCGAGAAGAGGCCAGACGCCATCTACGTCGGTGCGGCCAAGCTCAACGGCAGGTGCAGGATAATCATCTTCGCCGGCGAGAAGGCCAGGGCGGCAGGCGTGGACGCCTCCTTACTCGTCAGGGGATCCTCGACGCTGCTGAAGGGCTCCGGCGGCGGCACGGCCAAGATGGCCCAGGGGGGCGGCGAGATACCCGTCACGATGCAGCCCCTGAGAGACCTTATAACTCGCCTCATAAGAGAGGCAACCAAACAGTGATTCGCATTGGGCGACGTTGAGGCCAAGTGGGTGCGGCGATGGGAGGAGAGCCGGATCTTCCAGGCTGACCGCGACCCGTCGCGCCAGAAGGTCTTCGTCACCTTCCCTTATCCCTATATGAACGGGCCCCTCCACCTCGGGCACGCGTATTCAGCCCTCAGGGTGGACGTGTTCGCTCGCTATCAGAGGATGAAGGGCTTTAACGTCCTCTTCCCGTGGGCCTGGCACTGGACCGGCCAACCCATTGTTTCGGCGGCAGAGCGCCTGTCGAGGGGAGACCCCCTCATGGTCCACGAGTTCCGTGACGTCGACCGCGTCCCTGACTCCGAGCTGGCCAAGTTCGAGGACCCCCTCTACATGGCGGAGTATTACACGGAGCACAACAGACAAGCCGTCAAGCTGCTGGGGATGTCGATAGACTGGCGAAGAGAGTTCCACACGTCCAGCCACGAGCCCGCCTTCAGCAAGTTCGTGGAGTGGCAGTACTTGAAGCTAAGGGAGCTGGGCTACGTCGTCCAGGGGACCCATCCCGTCGTCTGGTGCCCTCACGACAAGAGCCCCACGGGCGACCATGACAGGCTCGAAGGGGAGGGAGTCGCCTCAGAAGAGTTCACCCTAGTCAAGTTCAAGCTGGAGCTGGAGGACAAGTTCCTGGTGGCCGCTACCCTCAGGCCGGAGACCATCTTCGGCGCCACCAACCTATGGATTAACCCCGAGGGCTTCTATTCCGAAGTCGTCGTGGACGGAGAGAACTGGATCGTCAGCAACGAAGCCGTGAACAAGCTGTCGGAGCAGGGGAGGACCGTCAGCATCATCCGGAAGCTCGACGGCCTCTCACTCCTCGACACGAAGTGCTTGGTCCCCCTGGTGGGGAGGACGATTCCAGTCCTGCCGGCCGTGTTCGTCGACACCGACAACGCCACCGGCGTGGTCTACAGCGTCCCCGCCCATGCCCCCTACGACTGGCTGGCCCTAAGGGACCTCAAGACGGGGAACGAGAAGCTGGGCGCTTACAAGGTGAAACCGGAGAGCGTAGAGGAGACGGTCCCCATTTCGATAATCAGCCTGGCGGGATACGGCCAGTACCCCGCCGTGGATGCCGTCAACGCCCTCCAGGCCGTTGATCAGCTCGACCCCAAGGGCGAGGTGGCCACCAAGGAGATCTACAGCAAGGAGTTCCACCTGGGAACCATGAAAGAGAACTGTCTTTCATACTCCGGGATGAAGGTGTCAGCGGCGAAGGAGGCCGTCACAGGAGAGCTACTCAGGCTGCGCCTAGCCGACAGGATGTTCGAGCTCCCCCAGAAGGTCATCTGCCGCTGCATGACCAAATGTATCGTGAAGGTCCTCCAGGACCAGTGGTTCCTCCGCTACAGCGACCCTGCCTGGAAGGAGAGCTCACTCAAATGCATAGCGGCCGCCGAGGTCTACCCCGAGGAGGCGCGGCAGTGGTTCGTCGAAAGCGTGAACTGGATCAGGGAGTGGCCCTGCGCCAGGAAGGTCGGCCTGGGCACTCCCCTTCCGTGGGATAAGGAGTGGATCGTTGAGACGCTCAGCGATTCGACCATCTACATGGCCTTCTACACCATCTCGCATATCATCCGCTCTCAGGGGATAATCGAAGAGATGCTCACCCCCGAGGCCTTCGACTACATCTTCCTGGGAGCCGGCGACCCCGCCGCAGTCTCGGCCAGCTGCGGCATCCCCGTAAAGGTCCTAGACGAGATGAGGGCGGAGTTCCTTTACTGGTATCCGGTCGACCTGAGGAACAGCGCGAAGGAGCTCGTCCCTAACCACCTCACATTCTTCATCATGCAGCACGTCGCAATGTTCAGGCCAAGTCAGTGGCCCAGAGGGTTGGGCGTCAACGGAATGATGCTGCTTGAAGGCGTCAAGATGTCCAAGTCGAAGGGCAACGTGATACCCGTCTCGACGGCCATCGGTGATCTGGGAGCCGACACGGTGCGCGGAACTCTTCTTTCCAGCGCCGAAGGGATGGACGACCCCGACTGGCGTTCCAAGAACGCAGAGGACATCCACGCTAGGGTGACTTCGCTTCCCTCTTTCATCGAGAAGGCCCTAGCCTCATCCATCGATCGCGAGGAGCTGCCCATCGACAGGTGGCTCACCGCCACCCTGCAACTCAGGATCTCCTCCGTGTCGCAGGCCGTGGAGAAGCTCAAGACGAGGACGGCCTTCCAGGCTGCCTTCTTCGACATCTGGAACGATCTGAGATGGTATCTCAAGCGGTCTTTACCCAGGAAGGAGACGCTTAGGGCCTACGTTCGCACATGGTCGCTCGTCCTGTCCCCCTTCATACCGTTCACCGCCGAGGAGCTCAACGAATGGCTGGGAGGAAAGGGGCTCGTCTCCGTGGGGCGCTGGCCCGAGCCGGAGGGAAGGCTGGTGGACGCCAATGCGCTGCTCGGGGAGTGGGACGTGGACCACGCGATAAGCGACGTCAAGGAGATCCTGGCCGTCGTTAAGCAGCGTCCCACCAAGGCCTCCATCTTCGTGGCGACCTCCGACCGACTACAGCTCTTCCGGAAGATTGCCGACGACCTGCAGAAGGGGAGGAAGGATGGAGACATCATCAAGGAGGCCTTGAGCGCGGCACCCCCTTACGACCGCCAGGCCGTCGTGTCGCTCGTACAGTCAATCATCAAGCACTGCAGGGGCCTGGGAGCCGAAGTCCTGGACAGGCTGCGGGCCGCCACCGCCTTCGACGAGCTGGAGTTCCTCCGCAGCGCGACCTCCTTCATGGCATCTGAGACGGGCCTGACGGAGGTGAAGGTCGTCAGATACTCCCCCACCGCCACCTACAGGAAGCCCCTCAACCCGCTGCCGCTCAAGCCCTCCATAGTCTTGGAGTAGCCTGTGCTAACCTAGCAATCCATTAATTCTGATTCGACGGACAAAGTCGCGTTGAAGGCTCTTTACCTCGAAAGCATCGGCAAGGAGCTAGTGCTGAAAGACGTTCCGGTCCCGTCCGCCCTGGCACCTGACGAAGTCCTGGTTGAGACGGAGCTCACCGGCATCTGCTACAGGGACATCCTTACGTCGAAGGGCTTCTTCCCCAGGACCAGGCTTCCCATAGTGCTGGGGCATGAGATATCCGGGAAGATCGTCAAGCTCGGGTCTGCCGTCACCGGCTTCAAGGAGGGAGACAGGGTCGGCTCCCTGATCTACGAGCCATGCGGCAAGTGCGAATACTGCCTATCCGGTAGAGAGAACCTGTGCCGTTCCAAGAGGACCTTCGGCGAAGACATCGACGGCTCCTACGCCAGCTTCGTTAAGGTGAGCAGCCGTTCTCTGATCAAGGCCCCCGACGGCGTGTCGTCCGCCGGCCTGGCCATCTCTGCGTGCGTCACGGGGATGCTGATGCACGCGTTCAGGACCCGGGGCGCCCTGTTCCCGGGCGAAACGGTGCTCGTCACGGGGGCCGGAGGAGGCGTGGGCATACATGCCGTTCAGGTCGCCAAGGCGTTGGGCGCCAAGGTCATAGCTGCCACTTCGTCCGAATGGAAGGCGGCCAAGATAAAGGAGGTCGGTGCCTCTGACGTCATAGTGTGGAACGAGGGCTTCGGCGACCAGGTCAAGAAGCTCACCGAAGGGAGGGGTGTTGACGTCATCCTCGAGTCGGTGGGAGGTCCCACCTTCGGCGAAAGCATGAGGAGCCTGGCCCCCGGCGGCAGGCTGGTTGTCGTCGGGAACGTCCTCCCCTCGCCGGTCCAGTTTCAGCTGGGGACCCTCATCCTGAAGGAGCTCTCCATCGTGGGCAGCATCAGCTCCGTCAGGAAGGACGTCGAGGACGCCCTGAGGCTCACGGCGGAGGGGAAGATCAAGCCGGTCGTGCACGACACCCTCCCCCTAGAGGAAGCCTCCAGGGGTCACAAGCTGATGTCCGAGAAGGCGACCCTCGGCCGCGTCATGCTGAAGCCCTAGCGTTTCTCCATTAGGTAGGCGTCTTCGCCGTCGGGGTAGTAGCCCCGGAGCGTCTTCACGATCGAAAAGCCGAAGGCGCGATAGAGGTCCTGCGCCTTCAGGTTCGAGACGCCGACCTGGAGGGTCACCTCCCTGCACTCCTTGGACAGGCGCAGCAGTGCCTCCTTGAGCAGCGATGTCCCCACCTTCTTCCGACGCATGTCGGCCCTGACGGCCATGGAGACGATCAATCCCCTTCGGCCATACTCGACGATGACGTAGCCCGCCACCTTCTCCCCTTCCGCCGCCACGAGGAACCCGTCGAAGCTAGAGTGTTCGACTCGCATGAGGTAGGCCTCGAAGACGTCGCGGTCGTAGGGATGGGGGAAAGAGGTCTTCTCTATCTCGTAGACGTCGTCGAGGTCTCTTCGGCGGCATTCCCTGATCTCCATGGGCAAGGCTGACGGAGCCCCTTTGATGCTTCCACCTAATAACCAGTCTCGTTGGCAACGGTATCTTTAAGACGGACGCATCCCGACCTTTTGTGACCAAGATATGTTCGTTCCGTTGCTGCTTCAAGGTTCGGAGTGGCTGGTAGTTGTCGTCATCGTGGTGGTGTTGATTTTCGGTGCCAGCAGGATCCCCACCTTGGCCAAGTCCCTAGGACGCGCTCAGGGCGAGTTCCAGAAGGGGAGGGTCGAATCCGAGATTGAGGTACAGAAGCTCAAGGAAGGAGCCAATCCGCAGCCGTCAGATCATGACAAGCTCTTGAAAGCTGCGTGGGCGCTCGGCATCTCGACAGAAGGCAAGACCGACGACCAGATCCGCGCAGAAGTAAAGAATTCCATGGGATAGGCTCGGCGAACCCTTCATCTGTGAAGGTATCCCGTTTTCGTTTCCATTATGACCACTAGTGGTAGCTCTGCCCCGCCTCCGAGGCGGCCTTCATTTCCAATCGCTATGAAAAGAGCCCTTCCTGTCCACCCGTTCATAGGTGTGGGCCCCGAAGATGTCCCTCAGACCCTGTATCAGGTTGGCCGGCAGCGTCTCCCTGTGGTAGGCGTCGAAGTAGTTCAGGGCGGAGTCCATCGCTGGGGTAGGGACGCTGAGCATCTTTGCGACTCGGACGACATGCCTCCAGCTTGCCTCGAACTTGACCAGGATCGACCTGATATCTTCGTCGATCAGCAAGTTGGCTAGGTCATGGTCGGCGGCATATGCCAATTGGACCAGGTCCAGCAGCTTGGCCCTAATGATGCAGCCTCCCTTCCAGATTCGGGCTACCTCGTCCAGCGGCAGCCCGTATCCGTACTCCAGGGAACCAGCCTTCAGAAGCGCGAACCCCTGGGCATATGAAGTCATGAACGAGCAGTACAGGGCGTCACCCAGCTCCCCGCACAGCCGGGAGCGGTCCCCTCTAAACGCGGCCTTGACCGGCGGATAGCACTTCGAAGCCCTGACGCGTTCCTCCTTGTACGCCGAAAGGTTCCTCGCCGACACCCCCGCATCGATGGTGGGGATGGGGACGCCGAGGTCCAGGGCCGTCTGAGACGTCCACTTGCCGGTCCCCTTCTGCTTCGCCCGGTCCAAGATCATCTCCACGAGGGGCCTCCCCGTCATCGCGTCCACCTTGGAGAGGGCCTGAGCTGTGATCTCCATCAGGTAGGACTGCAGCTCGTGGTCGTTCCAGTAGGCGAAGTAGTCTCTGGCGGTCCCCACCTTCATGCCCAGTCCTGCCACTTGGAGGTCGTAAGCCTCCGCGATGAGCTCCATCAGGGCATATTCGATTCCGTTATGGACCATCTTGGTGAAGTGGCCGGCGCCGCCGGGACCTAGATAGGCCGAGCAGACCCCCGAGGTGGTCCTGGCAGCTATCCTCCCGAAAATGGTCTTCACCTGCTCATACGCATCCTTGGGTCCTCCGGCCATGATGCAGGGTCCCTTCAGGGCGCCCTCCTCCCCTCCGCTTACGCCTACCCCTAGGAGGTGCAGCCCCAGTTCGGAGGCCTCCTTTGCGCGACGTTCCGTATCTCTGAAGAACGAGTTCCCCGCGTCCATGAGGATATCTCCCTTCGAAAGCAATGGCGACACCTGATTGATCACCTGGTCGACTGCCGGGCCGGCCGTGACCATCATCAGGATCCTCCGCGGGGATTCTAAGGCGTCAAGGAAGGCGGAGAGGCTGTAGGTCAGCATGACGGTCATCGATTTCTCGACCCGACCTTCGAACTCCTTGGTCCTTTCCGAGGTCCGATTATAGACCGCCACCGGGAAGCCCTTCCCGGCCATGTTCAGGGCCAGGCTTTCGCCCATGGTGCCCAATCCGATTACTCCGATCTGAGCCTTAGGCAAGGTCCCGCTCCATCCAGTTGTCTGCCTCACATCCGCTTTTTTGTGTTGCGACCAAGGCCCTCTCGGAAGCGTTATGTCTCGGCGACGACCGTGCAAGGTGCGCTGTCGATGCCTTCGACGAAGAGCGGGGCTACCAGGACTCGCTTGGCCTTCTTGGGGAAACTAGCGAGGTCCATGTCCTCTATTATGAAGAAGTCCCGGCCCCGGAGCAGGGCTGAATGCGCCCTTCTCCCCTCCTCCCTGTTCTGGACCGCCGACAACGAGATGAAGTCCAGCCCCAGGGCCCTCAGACGCGGAAACATCGACGCGAGGTAGCGCGCTGCCTCGGCCGACACGCCGGGGTTCATGGTCATGTAGGTAACCGGGTCCTTATCCCTTCGAACTTGGAATCCGGTCCGCAGGAGCAGGAGATCCGCTTTCGAGATTTCGCGATCATGACCTTCCAATTCGGCCACCGTGATGAGCTCAGATTCGCCTTTCGGCAAATCCAAGATTAGAGGGTGGACGAAAACGAAGGCATTGAACGGATACTCGCAGACAGCCTTCCCCTCATCATCTACATGCCTGGGCGCGTCGATGTGCGTCCCCAGATGGTTGGGGAAAGAGATCGAATAGCTGTTGCTCGAGCCCCCACTCCTTACCTCCTTTATCGGGGCGATCGTCAAAGAAGGGCCGGCCGCAAACGACGGAGTCTTGGCGTCCAATCTATGCGAGAGAAGGACCCACAATCCGTCATTGCGTGACCCTCATGGTATTTTTGGATATCTATTGCTGCTGGAAAAGAAATCAATATCATCTGGGTCATGCCTGACGGGCTGACGCGACTGGGCCCAGCCCATCAGATACCTACCCTTAATCCGTCTTGAAGCGTCACCACCTCGCATGGCATGATTGAGGCCCAAACCTTCGTTGAAGGAAGGGCGTCAAGCCAAAGTCGAGGCCGGTCGGCTCCAGCTATTTCTTTCGCCGCACAAACCATCTCACCCGCAGTTCCAATCGTTTTGGCTCGCCAGCATCAACAGACCAGCCGCCATTTTCGCTAAATGAGCTAACGTCGATGTTCTCCACGAGTCGTATTACGTGCCCGTGTGCTTTGGATGCAACCTTATTAGCATGTGCAGTCAGAGCCTGAGATATGAACTGTGCTAACTGCGGAGCGCAGCTTCCCGACGATGCATCATTTTGCTCCAAGTGCGGGAGTCCCACTAATCAGGCGGCCGGCATGGGCCAGCAGACCGGCGGCGGCTCGGCTTCACAATACGGAGGAGCTGCTCAAGCCGCTGCCTCCCCCCCGAGGCCAATCATCGCTGCTTCAGGAGTGACTTCTCTGAAGTGCCCCACCTGCGGCGCTCCTTTAACTCCCAAGTTCGGCGAGATGGTGATAACATGCGAGTACTGCGGGGCCAGCGTCACTTTGGGAGCCCAAGGATGGGCTGACATACAGAAGCAGACGATGCTCGCCCTCAAAATCGCCAGTACTGACCAGGTGAATTCCATAATCAAGCCGCTGATGGACAACGGCCTTCTTCACAGACACCTCCAGGAGAACTCCACTCTGGAGGAGATGAGCCTCTCGTATGTGCCTTACTGGATCGTCAGCGTCTCCGCCCGTACGACCGTAGTCTGCGAGAATGTCGCTGCGCAGATTGGACAGACTGCCACGACCGCCGCACTGATGGGCATCATGTTTGGCGGGATGGGCGGTGGATTCGGAGGAGGAGGTCGCGGAGGCGGCCGCAGACGCGCTTGGGACACCAGCGGGATGAGATCTATAGGCTTTTTCGGCGGAGCCTTCCTTCCAAGTCCGATCATGGCCTTCGGAATGGGGATGGGATACGGTGGCGGGGGAATGAGGAAGACCGAGCAGATGGACGCGAACTACAGTTTCCCTGTGGTTGCACTGAAAGCGCTTACGGAGTATCAGCCGCGGAGCTATCAATTTGATCTTGAAGGCAGAACGCTGTTCGATATTACCAAGTTGCCCAAGAACATTAAGGTCCTTAACGGGGACATCAGCGAAGACGTTGCGAAATCCCAGGCGAAGACCTTGGTTGACCAGCTGCAATCGGACGGTGCGCACGCGAAATATCACATGATTCAGCAGATAAACACCCAGTCGGACGTCGGGGATGCGGAGTTGCTTCACGCTCCGATATGGTTCGCCAGATATGATCACAAGGGGAAGAAGGTCGTGCTAGTGATCGATGCAAACTCCGGCAGGGTAATCAACAGCTTAGGTTTGGAGTGACGTGCAATCAATGGCGGCGGGATGTTGATTGCGATCGGCATTTCAAATTGAGGCGGTAGTCGATGATTCGGTCGGTTCAGACAGCCCGCACCTGATGGGAGGAGAATGGACGGAATGAGGATTTCAAGAGTAATCATTATAGTTCTGGTGGTCGTCATAGTCGCGATAGCCGGTCTTTACGCATATACGAGCTTGTTCGCCCCTCAAACGAGCATTTCGCCATGGGATTCGGCAGCTGGGTATCCCCTTCAGCTTGGCGGAACGTTCGCGGTGGCCGGACAGCAGTGCGTCAGCAACGGGGCGTACGTCTATTGCATCGGGGGACAGGATGCCAACGGCGGCCCGCGCAGCGAGGTGTACTCCTCCTCAGCGATCTCTTCGTCTTCCGCTAACGTCACCGGCTGGACGTCCGACTCCAATCAGTACCCTGTGACCATAAACGGCCAATCATGTGTGGTCTACTCCGGCTACGTGTATTGCGTCGGGGGGAGCTACGACAGCGGCGGCGATGACGTTGCCTCGAGTTATTTTGCGCCTCTGAGCAGTGGTGGCGTCGGAGGGAGCTGGAACTCAACAGCGTCGTATCCCATCCCGATAGACAGCCAGTCTTGCGTGGCTTCATCCGGATACATTTACTGCGTGGGCGGGAATAATGAGACAGACGGCACCAACGCCGACTCCATTGCGAGCAGCTCCGTCTGGTATGCCCAGCTCTCCTCTTCGGGCATCGGTAACTGGACCGCTTCGGCATCATATCCCTACAACCTCTATTTTTCGAGCTGTTCCGCGGCCAACGGCTACATCTACTGCCTGGGGGGCGCTGACAGCAGCGACAACGCTGTGAGCGCGGCCTACTCCGCACCTCTTTCCCCCGCTGGCGTGGGGACGTGGACGCAGACGACGGCTTATCCACTTCAAGAAAGTGGTCTGGCCTGCGCAATCTCATCGGGTTACATCTACTGTGTCGGAGGTCAGGGGCAACTGAACTCGTATACAAACGCCGTTTACTACGCTCCGATATCATCTGGAGGCATAGGGACCTGGGAAAAGGCGGCCAACTACCCCCTGAGCGTGGAGACGACCTGCGTCATTTCTTCGGGCGATCTATACTGTATAGGAGGTTTCGACGGTAGCTCGGTGGGTGAGAACAACGCCGTACACTACATCTCCCTGGCTACGCTCTCTGGCGCGACCACGTCAGGCCAGGGATGAACAAGATGGTCTTGTCCGCGTGATTTCTCGGCGCGTCGTGAAATCCGCAGGTGCCCGAGCATGAAGTTCCATCGCCGTCAGCCGCCAAGTTGACGGTTCCGTCTTGGAATCTGAAACCCGCGGATACTGAGTGATACGTCACTCAGTCCAGTGAATAGAGACTCCATATCTATCTGCCGCTGGAGGGAATTACAATGGGGATCGGCCCAGGTCATGCTCGCAAGCGTTGGGCCAACGGGCCCCGACTAAAGCGTGGTTCTCTACGGATAGGGGGGAGACTCGCATGCAAACAGTCAAAGCAGATGATGTGTTCCTTGCCAGCGGGAACTCTTTCCACCATCTTTCCGACTACATCATGTCCGCATAGTGTCCTCCGATCGAACGGGACCAGGTGCCACTTGGGGCTTGATTTCGTCCTGCCATATCTCATATTAGACGCCGTTAGTTAGAGCGCCGTCGCGTTATTTCAATTCTCTGTTGGGCCAGGTCATCTGTATAGTCCGCTCAATAGTCGCCTATCTGCCTTCCCGACCCTACGACCAAAGCGATGCAATCGCCCACCACTTCGCCCAAGAAAAAAGAAATCAGATGCAACATGCTATCCAGTGAGAAGACGGACATCACTGACTGGACGGCCTGCTGCACGGTTGGGTTCACCTGTCCTTCGTGGATGGCCCAGAGGATTGGTACGACGATACCTGTTAATCCGACTACGGTGGTGAGAAACACTCCCCACCTGGCGCCAGCCCTCCCCCCTAGGAATAGACCCACGAATGCCATGAAAATGACGAAGAACACGTCACCGAAAAGGGAGAAGAAATCAGTCGAGAACGAGTCCCAGACCCAAACGATCTCTACGTTTCAGCCTTCAAACTCGGAATGATTTCGTTCTCCACCCAAACCTTCCCTGGCCCGGTCAGTCGATATCCGGTTGGCTCCCTGATGACATAGTTCGGCAGCTTGTACCTAGATTTGACGGTGAAGCAAGCATAGGTATTGTTGATCTTGATGCGTCTGAATCCACGATTGATGAGACGGTCAACCTGATTAGGGCCGATGGGCTCGCCAATTTCGTAAAGCAGCAAACCGATGGCTTCTTGGAAGCTCAGCTTTCTAACAGCTATTTCTGGGAATCTGACCTCGGTCTTGCTGAACTCCAGCACCCCTGCAATACCCTTTGGAGGCAACTCTACATCTGGAAACTGTCCGCCTGTAGCGACCACGGAAGTCTTACTTGGCTTCCCTTTGACCGCCTTCGGAATAGGCGATGCATCAGTAGCACTTGCCTTGAATGAACGGGACGCTTCTATGAGCTCGTTCTTGTACATTGAGACTGTGCTCAGAGCATTCTTGATACTCGCAATGAAGGCTTCAGAGGAGACATCGGCTGTCTTCGTTGCCTTGACTCGAAACTTCATCCCATCTAGCTCGAGCTCCAGGATGACATCGACCGGAATCGGTTCCGGTCCCTTGGTCATTTCAGTTGCCTCCTTCACCCGTCGGCAACGTGTACCCATAGATTCCTCCTTCCTTCACTCTCCGAAGCCTGTTTGAGCGAACGAGATATGTCAGAGCGCCTGTGATGCTGCCTTGGCTGAAATGCTGAGCATTGGACTTCATCGCCTCATCAATCTCATGCCAGGTTCTTGGTCTCTTACGACCCCAAACGCTTGAAAGAGATTTGATGATTGCGTCATTGAGCCCAGCAGGATTCCCAATATCCGGTAGCTCCTCCGGCGACAGGTCCGTTTCTTGGTTTGCAAGCACATATGCGGAGCCCGACAGGTTGTCAAGAAGCTGACCAAGCAGAGAGTATACTATTCTGAACTCTCCACGGCCGGAGCGCTCGACATATCCGTCCGAGGCAAGCTCCGATAGCCTCTTGGAAAGAGCAATTGCGTCCACCCCAGTTTCTCTAGAAAGCTCTTCAAGGCTCATAGTGTCAGATTCAGTCTTGCCCAGTTTGAAGGCGAAGAACCGTCCGGCGAGGAACAACGATGCCAGCTCCTTCTGGCCGAGCTGACTCTTGGGTACCTGAAGAATGGTGCGTCCGCTCTTCTCTTCGATTGCAATATAGGGTTTGGACTTGGAGACGACCCTTCTGAGGATCTCCATATCATTGACGACCAGCTCACCCAAGATCTCCTTCTCTGACATAGTATCCATGCCCATGGATTAAGTCTTATTTAAAGCTCTAGGGTGGCCCATGTATTCAGCGCCGTTTGCATCATCTTCAGAGGGGCATCTCATACATGGAGATGCCAGTAAGTGCGCAAGCAAACCGTAACCAGATATATCGAAACGACATCAATCTGATTACTGAAGGCCCGCGTGAAATGCGTTAATCGACCCAGGGTTAATTCGGGAAGACCGCTAGTGATTTGGTACGACTATGCATATGCGGCCGAACACCTTCTTGGAGGATAGTCTGCTCGCCTGAATCCCCGTCGTCATCGCCAGGGAGGTGGAACCATCGCAGTACGCGACGTCTGGAGCTAGACGGACCTAACGCTGCAGGCCGGGCCGTCGGTCGGATTCGTACGGGGACGTACTAGCCTGATTCAACGACGGGCTTCGCAACCGGCCTCGCAATTCTTCAGTCCTTCCCCTGAGCCTTGCCCGACCACTTCATCCTAGTGGGGGAATGCTTTAGTACGAGCTAGTACAGATTCACGGTACGAGGGTGTACGAATTTGAAGGGAGCAAAACTACCCGAGGAACTGGTGAACGAAGCCAAGAAGCTCAGGATGGAGGGTGGCACGTACAGGGAGATAGCCGCCAAGCTTAACCTGAGGTCCCCCAGCTCGCTGCAGCCACATCTGAAAGGCATCCCGAAAGGGAGAAGAGGAGGAACTGCAGTCATCGAGGTCCCTGTTGACCATGGCCAGCGGGTAGCTGAGGAGAAGGCTCACCGGGCGGAGACTACGGAGACAGTTGAATGGAGTAAGACGATCGCGGAGGCCCTGTTGGAGGTGGCCCGGGCCGAGCAGAAACTAGTGCAAGAACTCGAGGCGGAGAGGGAGACCAGGGGGACGCAGCCTCACGCGGGAATCTACGACACCTTCACTTTGCAGCAGCGAGAGGCCATCAAGGACAGGCTTGACAAGTTGGAAAAGGTCGCTGCCGAGCGCAAGGACGCGCTGGAAGCCTTTGAGGCTCTCGTTACGAAAGTGAATGGTTTGGAATCAATAGATGCCGGTTTGATTGGGAACCAGGGGGCTCTCGCTAAGAGAGTGAGTGATTTGGAAGTCATAGTTGCCGGCTTGGCTATGAGATAGAAGCGCTAACACAGAGACCTATGGCGTCCTCAGGGGGTCCTACCCGTCCCTCTTCCTTTCCGTCATCAAGGCCGCTCGCTGCTACGCTCTCGGGCCCAACTCCGGCGACGACGAGGTTGCGGGCTTCGAGCGGTGAGCATGGCATAATCGTGCAGACTAGAACGGGAAAGGCTTCCGTTGAGGTCAAGAATCTCAAGAACCCTGTCTCCGGAGCGATGGTGGAGAAGTCCGCGAGGAAGGTCAGAAGAGACAGGAATATCGTGAAGAAGGGCATCTTCGTCTACAAGAGCTGCTTGGGACAAGCTCAACGATCCTGCAATTCCAGCTCCCTGAAGCTCTTAACATTCAGAAGAACATGCTCGATGGGCTCAGGTCGGCACCTTGAGTCGACTCCATGATACGGACGGAAAGGCGCTTCGGAGTGCGAGACGAGCAAGATTAAACTATCAGGGGAGCCGCCGCAATCTGTCTTGAATGAAGGGGAGCTGGTTTGCATCGACCTGACGAAGGTCTACAGCGACTCCGGGGGCAGAAGGGCTCTCGACTCGGTGACCCTGACCGTCCCTTCTCACGGGATATTCACGTTGATCGGAAGGAACGGGGCCGGGAAGACCACCCTCGTTCGCATACTCGCGACCCAGCTTGAGCCGACCTTCGGCTCGGCGTCCATCAATGGGATTGACGTCATGAAGGAAGCCAAGAAGCTGAGGGAGAGGATAGCGATAATCCCCCAAGAGGCCAGGGCCATCCCCTGGCTGACGCCCCTGCAGACCGTCGTGGCCTATCTGCTCTGGAGGGGGCTAGGCTACGGAGAGGCGAAGAAGCGAGCCGAAGAAGCCCTCGCCAGGGCGGGGGTGGGGCAATACTCCGGGACGGTGAACAGGAAGCTCTCCGGAGGGCTCAAGAGGAAGGTTCTGGTGGCTACGGCGCTGGCTGCGGACGCGGAGATCACCTTCCTTGACGAGCCGACGACGGGGCTGGACCCGATTTCCCGCAGGGAGCTGTGGAAGTCCCTGGACGAGATAGCCAAGGATCGCTTCCTCATACTGACCACCCACTACCTTGAGGAGGCGGAGCACCTGGCGAACACCATAGGGATCCTCGACCAGGGGAGGCTGCTCGGGCTCGGCTCCTTGGACTATCTGAGGAGCCTGGTGAAGTACGAGTACAGCATCAGGTTTCCTACGATGCAGGAGACCCCGTCCTTAGAGGCGGGGGTCGTCACCAGAGGGAGGGACGGACAGACGCAGATCCTGACCGACGAGCGGGAGGCTTACAGGGTGTCGAAGGAGCTGCTGGAGATAGGGGCGAAGTTCTCCATAAACAGGATTTCGCTGGACGGCATCTTCTTCAGCTTGGCGGGCTCCATCGTCGACGAGGAGGAGCAGGAATGAAGCGGAGCGGGGGCGGCCAGATTCTCGCCGCCGTCTTGGTTAACGCCGTGTACGCGATGGAGAACTACCCCGTGGTCCTCCTCAACACCGTGCTTTCGCCGCTCTCCTTTCTCCTCGTGATATTCTTCGTCAGCAGGGGGGCGCTCATAGGGGAGGCTATCGAAGGGGCCTTCATAATGAGCATGTTCTCGAGTGGCATGGGACTACAGTCCGACCTTTCGCACCTGAAGAACGATTTCAAGGTGCAGGACATGGTGGTGAGCTCGCCCACGACGCCGACGCTGTACGTCGCCGGCATGGCCCTATCCGAGCTCGTATATTCGCTCCCCGCCCTGACCGTGCTGACGGTTCTCGCTGCCCTTTTCCTCCGTCCCAGCCTCATCGAGGCCGTCTCTCTCCTCGGGGTAATGCTGCTGATGTTCCTGGCGTCCGTCACTCTGGGCTTCACCCTCTCCACTTTCACCAGTGATATTCTACAGAGCTACGCTATGTCTAGCCTCATCTCCACGCTCTTCTCGACGCTGCCTCCCGTCTACTACCCCATCACCTACATCCCGCTTCCCTACAGGTACCTTGCATATCTCTCTCCCACCACCTATGCTGCGGGGATCGCCCAGAACGCCATGGGCTTCCTGCAGCTAAGTTCCACAGGACTGCTGGCGGACTGGGCGGTGCTGATAGGGGTAAGCCTCTGCCTGGCTTTGGTTGCGACAAGAAAGGCGAGATGGAGAGACGTCTGAACGCCGGGGGGCGATCCCCGCCGAGCGTGCCCACAGACTTCCCCCTTCTCGGTGTCAGGATCGCTCGCCGATGGTGATTACCAGGAATCGGCTCATCCTGCGAGGCTGTGCCCGAACGACCAGTCCTCCCCGGGCGAACATTTCAAGCACCCTCCGGGGATCGCTGGGCCAGAAATGGCGGGTGAACTTCGAGAGGCCGAAAGGCGGCCACAGGTCGGCGAGGAGGAGGCGGGAGCCTGGGCGAAGGACCCTGGCTATTTGCCGCAACCCCTGCTCCTGGGCCGGCCAGTGGTGAAAGGAGAAGGTGCTCAAGGCTAGATCGATTGAGGCATCAGCCAGAGGGAGCGATTCGGCTCCGCTCACGTAGAAGGTGGCCCCGGGCAACAGCCGTCGAGCCACCTCCACGCTGCCCTTCTCGGGGTCGATGCCTATCAGCTCTGCCGAAGGGAAGAGGATCTTGGCCTTGCGCAGTAGCCCCCCCGTTCCGCAGCCGACGTCTAGGATGGTCCGCGGCCGCTCTTGCCTGTCAACGAGGCTGAGGATGATGTTGTGCGCCCGGTCGAAGAAGAAGTTCTGACTGGGCGACCCTCCACGTGGCGTCGGCCTGCGGTCGGACAATTCGATTTCGTCGACCACGCGCGCTTTTCACTGGGCCCTGGGCGACTAAGGAGACTATTTCTGGATATCTGTTTCTCCTGCCATCGAAAGGGACGGCGGCTGCTCTCGCCGTGGACGTTTTTTCGTGTTCCCATCAAAGCAAGTTAAATACGCGAAACTGTTGGTCCGTAACGGCAAGGGAATGGGCGAAGTCCTCAAGATTGAAGGCGGGCGTTGGACGGATTTCTGGCTTACGGACAGGGATGTCCTGCAGGTCACCGTCGCCCCCTCTTCTTACATCTACGTCACCACCGCCGCCTTCATCGCGGTAGCCATTCTATTGGCTAGGGTGCTGAACCCGGCATTTGTCAGCGGGATTATCTTGGCAGCGGCCGGTGGCGCCGTCGCGGCCGCGCTCGGCAGCATATTCGGCTCCCTCTTGGCCAACCGTTCGGCCATCCGGCGGAGAAGAGAGCTCCTCTCTCTCACATCAGATCAGATGCGAGTCCAGAAGGGGAAGGTGATCAGTGTTCCTTGGTCAGAGGTGGAATCGGTGAAGTTGAGCGGGAGGACGATGACGCTCTGCTACGGTAAGCATCAGATGAAGATGCTGCTTCCGCCCAAAGCCGTCGTGCCCACGAGAGAATACGTGTCAGCAAAGCTCGCCGGCAGGATAGTCATAGAACAGAGCGGGGCGCCTGCCTGAAGTCCATCCCTTTCGCAGGGGTGAGCTCACCGGAAGCGGCCGCCTGGCATCTGGAAGCGCGGGGCTCACCTGAAGGTCAATAGTGGCCTTCGACTGCGCGTGGCCGGTAGGGCTCCTCCAACAGCTTGATTTCTTCATGGGTCAGCTTGACGTCCACCGCGCCAACGAGCTCTTCCAGCTGCGGAAGCTTGGTCACGCCTACGATGGGGGCGACCACGCAGGGCTTGCTGAGCAGCCAGGCGAGCGCCACCTGGACCGGTGGGACGTCCTTCTCCTTGGAGACAGCCAGCAGCGCGTCCAGCACCTTGAAGTCTTGGGGTCTGAAATACCTCTCCTTAAGGTACTTGTCCGACTCGTAGCGGCGACCGCTCGGCTTCAGCCCCCTCCGGTATCTTCCCGACAAGAACCCCCTCCCAAGCGGGCTCCACGAGATGATCCCCACACCTCTCGACAAGCAAAGCGGAATCATCTCTCGCTCCTCCTCTCTATAGGCTAGGTTGTAATGGTCCTGCATGCTCACGAATTTCTCTAGGCCCAGTCTTTCGCTGGTGTCCAAGGCGGTGGCGAGCTGCCAGGCCCACATGCTCGAGGCGCCGATGTAGTTCACCGTCCCTTCATGGATGAGATCGTCCAACGCCGACAGGGTCTCCTCGATCGGCGTCTCATAGTCCCAACGGTGTGTCTGATAGAGGTCGACGTACTTCATCTTAAGGCGCTCGAGGGACCGTCCGATCTGCTGCCGGATGTGCCGGCGAGAGAGTCCCCTGTCGTTGGGGCCCGGCCCCATGGGGTTGAAGACCTTCGTCGCTATCACTAGGTCGTTCCGTCTCCCCTGCGCCGCCCTCCCAACGATCTCCTCCGATTTCCCCGACGAATACATGTTGGCCGTGTCGAGGAAGTTGATTCCGAGGTCTATCGCCTTCTTAATGATGGGCTCGGAGTCCTCGTAACCCAGGGTCCAGGCGAAGCCCCCCTTCTCACCGCCGCCGAAGCTCATGCATCCCAGGCAGATTCGCGAGACCTTCAGACCGCTGGTCCCAAGACGAGTGTACTGCATGACCTGCATCATCGCTCTGTCGACTAATTAGTCTTGCTTTACATGGATGTCAAGTCGTTGCCCGACATCCTATTTCCGCAGCCCTGACCGGCCCTCGTGCGCACGGGACGGCAGTAGCGCGTGACCAAAAGCATATCTACCTACGCATGGCTTCCAGCGACTGTGCCTAAGCTGAGGGTGGGGTACTGGGCCGCGGCCGAGCAACACAATCCCGAGCTTCTTATTCAATACGCAAAGGAGGCCGAGGTCGTGGGCTTCGACATGATCGCCGTCAGCGACCACTTCTCCCCCTGGCGCGACAAGGAAGGCCAGGCCGGCTTCCCCTGGGTGTGGCTGGCAGCGGCGGCGAGCCAGACCAGGAGCACCGAAGTGGGGACGGCCGTGACGACACCCACTTCCCGCTATCATCCCGCCATAGTGGCCCAGGCCTTCGCCACCCTAGACTACCTCTTCCCTGGCCGAATCTTCATCACTCTGGGCACGGGCCACAAAATGAACGAGGCCCCCCTAGGCTTTGACTGGCCCAAGGCGAGCGAAAGGATAGCCCGGCTTGAGGAAGCGGTGGAGATAATACAGCTCCTCTGGAAGGGCGATTTCGTCAACTATACCGGCAAGTATTACAAGCTGACCAACGCGAAGCTGTACACCCCGCCGAAGAAGAAGATCCCCCTCTACATCGCCACGGCCAACGCGAGAGTTGCCGCCATCGCCGGGTGGTTGGGCGACGGTATACTCACCAATCCCAGAGGCCTGGAGAACCATATCGCGATCCTGAAGGCGATGCAGGACGCCGCCGTCGCGGCGGGCAAGGACCCGTCCAAGCTGGGCACCTGCCTGGAGTTCAAGGTGTCTTACGATGTCGACTACGACAGGGCGTTCAAGTCAGCCTCCTACTGGGCCCCCACCGTCATCCCCAAGGACGTCCGGGAGAACATCTCCGACCCTAGGGAGCTGGAGGCCAACGTCGGCCCGAACGAGCTGGAGGGTATAAAGAAGACCTGGCTCATCACGGACGACTCCGACGACATAATCAGAAGGCTGGGGGAGTTCCTCAAGATGGGCTTTAACCGCGTCTACATTCACAGCGCCTCCCCCAACGAGCACAAGTTCCTCCACCTCATAGGCAGAGATATACTCCCGTGGATGAAGGAGTACTACGAAAGCCTGACCGACGTTGAAAGGATGACGCTCCCGCTGCGAACCACGCCGGACTAGTCTAGGCTATTACTGACCTGTGCCACCGTAATATGTTTTCGGGTAGCTTCAGGCCCCTCTGCTCCACGCGCTCGACCAGGAAGATGGGGAGCGGACTCAACAGGTACGCCGACTTCATGTAGAAGCTGCTGGGCGTGCCTGGCTTCCAGTCCCCTTTGAGCACGTAGGAGTAGTCCGACAGGGCCTCGATGGTGCTGTCCGGGGTGCCCACGATGGAGGCGATCTGGCCGCCCATCTTCTTCAAGTTCCTGCACCATCCGGCCACGATCTCGGTTTCGCCGCTCATCGAGACGACGATCACCGTGTCCCCGGCCCTGGGCGGCGGGATGTTCGAATCCCCGGAGACGTAGACTAGGTCTCCCAGAGCCCGCTTCACATGGCCGACCCTCACAGCCGCCATCCTTACGACCTCCTTGCTGCTTCCTAGGCCGGCGAAGAAGCACGTGTTTCGCTGCTCCAGAGAATTGATGAGGAACTCGAATGACTCGGATCCCACGAAGTCGTCCATCAGCGTGGAGATCTCGGTCGACAGGTCCTTCATGATTGAAAGGATCTTGCTGGCTGAAGCCTCCTGGAACATGGCCTCCACCATGCTGTGGGAGAGCAGGCCGCTAGCCAGAGAGAACATGTCCTCCAGTATGCCGTAGCTCTTAAACTCCTTCGACTCCACGAGCGTGTCGGCCTCCTCCCTGTCCTTGAGAACGACCATGTTCCCGTACTTCGCCGAAAGCTTCCCCAGAGGGGATTCGGGGTCCGACGTAATCAGGTTGATCCTAAAGTCCCTGGCCTGCCCGGTGTTCTCGAGATATATCCCCAGCTTCTGTGCGTCCAGCAGCGGCGTCAGCGACTTCCCGCTGCTCGAATTGATGAAGAGGCAGACCTGGCCGTACTTCCTTCTCAGTATGGGGGCTGCCAGCGCCATGTCGGTGGCCGGGAAGCCTATGTCCCCCCGATCGAGGACCCTCTTTCCGTAATTCATCTTGGCCATCTCGCTGCAGGCGATGCTGATGGCTCCCTTGGACCTCCCTTCGCCGCTGGGGATGATCACTCCGGCGCTCATCATATCATGGTAGAAGGTCTCGATTTGGGTCACGTCTAGGGTGCTGAGGTTCTCGAAGATGCGGTTGATGTAGTCAACCTTACTCAAAGATGTCTAACTCCGGGGGGAACAAGTGTCATCGCCTTCCGACGATGTCCCTATTGTGAACGCATTAAAATAGCTTCTTTGCGGCGGCCTCAAGATGCCAGTGGCTGCTGACCCACGGTGGCGGATGACTGGAGCGGGCCCGGTGAGATTCGGACTCACGGCCTACTGCTATCTCACGCGAAGATAGGAGGCAGTCGCGCTATCCATATTTCGCCCCGCACCTGCTGGCGGGACTGCGCTACGGGCCCGCATCGGACGAGTCGCCAGAGCTTGTTTATTAAATGTTGGCAGGCACCTGAGTCTCTACACAGTAGAGCTTGTCTGCATCTTCTCCTGGACTATAGCTTGGGCCGCGGCCAGCCTGGCGACGGGTACCCTGTACGGGGAGCAACTCACATAGTCGAGGCCAAGGGAGTCGGCGATAGCGATGGACCTCGGATCCCCGCCGTGCTCTCCGCATATGCCCACCGTGAGCTCATGGTTGACAGCCCGGCCGTCGTCCACCGCGATCTTCATCAGCCGAGCCACCCCGTCGGGGTCCAGCGATTCGAAGGGGTTGAACGGGAGGATCTTCATCTCCAGGTAGAGCGGCATGAACTTGCCCTCTACGTCGTCCCTGCTGAAGGCGAAGGTGGCCTGCGTGAGGTCATTGGTACCGAAGGAGAAGAACTGGGCGTACTGCGCGATCTTCCCCGCCGTCAGCGCCGCCCTGGGCGTCTCCACCATGGTCCCAGAACGGTAGTTCAGCCGGACCCCCTCCTTCTTCATGACGTCGGCAGCCGTTTCGTCGATCATCTCCTTCACCCTCCTGAACTCCTCCGCCTCGGCCACCTGAGGGACCATGACCTCGGGCTCCACCTCGACCTTCTCCTTGGCAAGCTCGGCCGCGGCCTCGAAGATGGCCCTGATCTGCATCTGGTATATCTCAGGATGAGACAGGCCCACCCTCACTCCCCTGTGGCCCAGCATCGGGTTGTGCTCCTGCAGCTCCATCACCCTCTTGAGGAGTCTCTCCTTCGCGGGCAGTTCCGGCGAGCCAGGGTTGGACATCCTCATCTGCATCACCTCGGGTAGGAGTTCGTCGTACTTCGGAAGGAACTCGTGGAGCGGAAGGTCCATGAGCCTGATGGTGACGGGGAGGCCCTCCATGACCTTCAGTATCTCCTTGAAGTCGCTCTTCTGGAGGGGCTTGAGCCTGTCGAGGTACGTCTGCCTCTCCTCCTTGCTGCCGGCGAGTATCATGGACTGGACCAACGGGAGCCTTTCAGGGGCGTTGAACATCCTCTCCGTCCTCGTCAGCCCTATCCCCTGAGCGCCGTTCTTCCTAGCCGCCTTGGCCATGGCAGGGGTGTCCGCGTTGGCCCTGATCTTCAGACGCCTTATGGAGTCCGCCCATGAGAGAAGCTTGTTCACGGAGGCGGTGAGCTCCGGCTCTACGACGGGGACGCTGCCGAAGAAGACCTGGCCGCTCCCTCCGTCGATGGTTATGACGTCCCCCTTCTTCACCCGCTTCCCACCGGCCGTAAAGGTCTCTTTCTCCAGGTCAATCTTGACCTCCTCGGCGCCAGCGATACAGGGCTTCCCCATGCCCCTTGAAACCACGGCGGCGTGGCTCGTCTTCCCTCCCCTGCTGGTGAGCACGCCTTCGGATGCGACCATGCCTGCGATGTCCTCGGGAGCCGTCTCAGGCCGGACGAGGATTACGGCCTCTCCGTTCGCCTTGGCCTTTATAGCATCCTCCACCGTAAACACCACCTTCCCCGATGCGGCCCCTGGCGAAGCCGCCAGCCCCTGACCGATGGGCTTCCCTTTGTACTTCGGGTCGATCTGTTTGTGGAGAAGCTGCTCGAACTGGGCGGAGTCAATCCTCCCTATCGCCTCCTCTCGCGTTATCATCTTCTCATCCGCGAAGTCGGTGACGATCTGCACCGCGGCCTGAGCCGTCCTCTTTCCAGTCCTCGTCTGTAACATGTAGAGCTTCCCCTTCTCGATGGTGAACTCGATGTCCTGTATGTCCTTGAAGTAGCCTTCGAGCTTCCGCGCTATCTCGAGGAGCTTCAAATAGGCCTCTGGGAGGGCCTTCTCCAGCTGGTCGATGGGCTGTGGAGTCCTGATGCCTGCGACCACGTCTTCGCCCTGCGCCTTCACGAGATACTCTCCGTAGATTCTGCGCTCGCCCGTCGACGGATTGCGCGTGAAAGCCACGCCTGTGGCTGACTTATCGTCCATGTTACCGTAGACCATGAGGACGATGTTGACAGCCGTCCCCAGCTCCTCTGAGATCTTGTAGATTTTCCGGTACTCCTCCGCACGGGGGTTGTACCACGAATCAAAGACCGCGGCCACCGACATGAACAGCTGCTGGGTCGGGTCCTGGGGGACCTCCTTCCCCGACCTCTCCTTGATTAACGACTTGTAGCGCTGGCAGACTTCCTTCCATATCGCCGCTGGGACCTCGACGTCGGTCTTCACGCCGGCCCTGACCTTCGCCTCTTCGATGACCTTCTCGAACTCCTCGCCGGGCACCTTCAGGACTATCTTCCCGAAGAGCTGCAGGAACCGCCGGTACGTGTCGTAGGCAAAGCGCGAGTCTCCGGTGATTATCGCGAGGTCCTCCGCCGTCCTGTCACTCATGCCGAGGTTGAGGATGGTGTCCATCATCCCGGGCATCGAGAACGGGGCGCCCGACCTGACCGAAACTAATAGGGGGTCCCTGGGGTCGCCGAAGCGCTTCCCCGTGAGCTTCTCCAGCTCGAGGATCTTCTCAGTCACCTTCCCCTCGAACCCATGGGGGAACGTCTTTCCGGCCTTGAAGTACTCTCTGCACATGCCAGTCGTTATCACTATCCCCGGAGGGACCGGCAGGCCCAGCTTGGTCATCTCTACGAGGCCGAAGCCCTTTCCTCCGAGCTCAAACTTGGTGAGGCCCAAACCGGTGGCCTCCTTGAACGAGTACACTTGCAGGTCGCTCTGTTGCATATCGAGTTCCCTACAGAGTCCTCTGGTGTCTTGGCTTAAAGATTTCGCCATCTGCGATGCGAAAGTTGAACTTCTCTATGTAGCGATAGGGCGAGCTCGGCTCATTCCACGGCGAGCATGGTCAACGTCGATCGCACCTTGTTGAGGCGCCTGACCTTCCACGTGATAAGTTCCTTGAGCTTCTCGGCGGTGCTGGCTTCGATCTTCACTACGGTGTCATAGACTCCATACACACGATAGGCTTCCCTGACCTCAGGGATGGTCTTGAGGGACTGCAAAACCTCGTCCTCCCCACCCGGCTCTACATTCAACAACACAAACGCTATTGGCATGCCGAACATTGATGCCACAAAGGGGCAATATAAGATTTGTGAGGCAATGAGCTAGAGGATGTACTTCGTGACGTCGCCCTGGGGCATCGGCAACACGGACACGGTGCTCTGAGCTCCCGCCTTGCAGTTGCAATTCACGATGGCCGTCACGCCTTTCAGGGCGTCGCTATACCTCGCGACGATGGAGGCAGCCAGCACCAGTTCGTCGTGTCCGAAGGCTCCTCTTAGCAGGCCGACGGGGCCCATTATCTTTTCGACTTCGAGGAGGACGTCGCTGCCCCTGGCCAAGGGAGGGATCTCGCTGTTCTCCACGACGTCGCGGCCCACCACCAGCTTCGACATCGGGCTGAACCTAAGGTGCCGGCCCAGCTTCAACAGATCGATGTCATTCTGATCAGGACGCGCTTCGTGCTGGAACAGGTCCTTCAGCCGTCTCGCGAAGCCCTTCTCCGTGAGCAAGCAGCCTCCCGAAGGGTTGGGGTACTCCTTCCACCCTATCGCCTTCGCCATCTCGATCTGAGTGTGCCGGCTCCTTCCTTCGATGGTAAGGAGCTTATTCCTGTCCACCCATCCCTTCTTCTCTGGGATCGTAGGCTCTAGGAGCTTCGCCGAGAGAGGCCTGAGTATGAGCCCTTCCAGGCCCGACTCCGTCTCAATGATGCCCAGGGCGTTCAGGTTCTGGCTCATGGGCCTCTGGCCGACCACCTCCCCGGTGACCACGAAATCGGCCCCCAACTCCTTCATAAGCTCCTTCGCCCTCCCATACATCATCACGCGGCAATCGATGCAAGGGTTCATGGCGCTTCCGTAACCATGGCGAGGCTTCTTCACGATCTCCAGATACTCTGTGCCCAGGCTGACGGGCTTCCACTCGACCCCGTACTTCAACGTAGTGTCCCCGATCTTGCCGCCGCATGCCCCACTGCCACAGTCGAAGTTGCAGAACGGCGTCTTGAAGCTGACGGCGGTGACGTCTATCCCCATCTCCCTCATCATGGAGAGGGCGAGGGTGCTGTCGAGCCCCCCCGATAGGAGGACCAGGGCCTTCGGCTTCCTGTCCGCATCGGGGGACATACGACGGCCTTCGATCCTGACGAACGATTTAAGCGTTCACGGTGACTCCGATGGCTAACCTTTTAAACACGTCAACTTCAATTTACGGATACCTAGTCTCATGGCACTCTACGAGGCACATTCCTCTCCCCCGCCAAGGGTTTCGGTCATCATCCCTGTCCTCAGATGGGCTAAGACGTTAGAGGATACGCTGCAGAAGCTAACCGCCGATCCGTATGCCGAGAAGCAAGTCATCGTGGCCATAGACGAGCCCTCGCCCGCTTCTCTAGCACTTGTCCAAAGGTACGGCAGGGATATATGCTTCAAGCTCAGCGAGCACCGACGAGGCAAGGTCAAGGCCATCGAGGATTCCTTTGCCGCGTCCGCCGGAGAGATCCTCATCTTCCTCGATTCGGACACCGTGATAAGGGCGGACTCGATCATATCTAAGACGGCCGCCGAAATCCAGGGCTACGACATGCTCGAGATGAAGAAGGGCGTCGTAACCGAAGGGCTGCTTTCCAACATCGTCTATTACGAATACGTCGGCTTCAATGCCGCCAACTGGATGCTGGCGAGGAGGATGAAGAAGACCGTAGGCGTCAACGGGGCTGGCTTCGCCATCACCAAGGTGGCCTACGAGAAGATAGGGGGCTTCCGGAACGTCGTCTCGGAGGACCTGGACCTAGGCCTCAGGGCCTACCTTCAGGACCTCAAGTTCAGGTACGCCGACGACATCATAGTGGACACCTTCTCCCCCTCGACGCTGAAGGTATGGTGGAAGCAGAGGAAGAGGTGGTCCTACGGCACGGCGCTCTGGTTCCACGACAACTACAGGCCTCTGCTGTCGGCCCTGAAAAAGCATCCGGGCATCTTGCTCACTGCGCTGGTCATGATCTTCCCGACTCTCCTCAGCGCCATCTTCGGGCTGGCCTTCAAGAATATGGCCGCCCTTGACATCATCGCGCTGGCCATGCTCACCGTCTCTTCCAGATCATTCCCCTTGATATTGGCCTTCATCCCCTACGTTGCCCTCCCCAACATCTTTGGGGTGGGACTCTCGATACTGGTGGGCTTGATAGGCTACTCCGCTATCTACTTGGGCTTCACCCTGAGGCTGGGTTACAAATTCAAGCCACACTACTTCCTCCTCTACTACCTGGTCTACTCTCCCGTCTGGCTCGTCGCCATGATCTGGGGGCTGGTGATGGTCTTCGTCAGGAAGGAGACCATCTCCATCGACTGGAAGGTCTGACTCCCTATCCCTTCACGACCCCTCTCTGCGTTATCCTGTAGGGGTCCAGCACCTTGTCCAGCTCCTCGTCGGTCATCAGCTTCTTCTCGCTGATCACCTGCCTCACGGAGACTTCCCGCTTCATTGCCTCCTTCACGATTTCTGCCGTCTTATCGAAGCCTAGGTAGGGGTTGAGCGCCAAAGCGATCCCCGAGCTGGCCTCGAGGAGCCGCTTCTCCTTGGCGATATCGACCACGAGGCCGGCGAGCAGCCTCTCC
>Ga0187857_10001314_pt1 | contig 26137 bp, 23 predicted proteins | sample June2016WEW_8_10_FD_132984 | JGI IMG/M metagenome (GOLD analysis project Ga0187857, IMG submission 132984) | Peatland microbial communities from SPRUCE experiment site at the Marcell Experimental Forest, Minnesota, USA - June2016WEW_8_100 | ecosystem: Environmental > Terrestrial > Soil >... | reverse complement strand
TAATCGTGGCTTTCCTCATAGGGGTGGTGCTCCTGGGGTGGGTCTACTCTACCGACCCCGTCGTCTCCTTCGCATCGGTCCTCGCCGGGGAGCTGGTGGCTTGCGTGGGGCTGGGGATACCTCTTACACTCGCGCTGAAGACGAGATTCCGTTAATCTCCCCCAGGAAATGCGAACATCTGCCCCCAGCTTCTGGCCTCCCAAGGACCCTTTCCTGAGGGAGGCGGAGGAGCGCCTATCGTGACGCCGCCGGAGTGAACGTGGGTGGGCTTAGGAAGCTGTCCTCAATGAGATGGAACGTGGTCCACGAAGGGTACCTGCCGAAGAGGGAGGAGGCCAGCAAGGCTGTCGAGACGACCGCAAGGAACCTTGGGGCGTTGGACGGCAGGCGACGAACAAGAAGGCTGATCAGCCGGCTGTTCATCCAGGCACTGGGGAAGGTTTCCTTTGGAGGGCGCGGAGATGGTCATCTCATAGAGGCCAACAAGCCTCCCATCTTCATTGGCTTGATTCCGAAGGCGCGAGTCGAGCGCCTCCGCACGATGGTTTCCGCGGATTCCCAGGATGTTCACCGCTCAGGATATGGCTCCCGTCTCGAGATGAGCCTTTCAACCCTTCGAGCGGAAGAAATCCTCGAGCTTGGTCTGATGGAGGAAGTACGGGATTACCCTGGAAGCACGGACCCATTTCTCGATGGGGATGGAGAGCTCTCCGGCGACCAGCCGGAGAGCGTGATTGAGGTCTTCTGCCTCCACGGGAGGCCGCCTCAAGGCCTTCCGGGCGATTTCGCGGAAGCGCCAGACGCCGAGGGGGATCCATTCAGGATGGACCTCCATGAAGACGAGGGCCCCGGCCTGCCTCCTCAGTCCCGCCAGGTACTCCAAGACAGGAAGCCTCGCGGCGTGATAGGCCCCGGCGAGGTTGGTGGGGTAGGTCTTCCGACCGGAGGAGAGCTCGTGGTCCGAATAGACCCGGGGGTCGGAGGTCACCCAACCCTCCAGCCCTTCGAACATCCAGGGAGAGGGAAGGAAGACAACGCAAACGGCGTTCCCCAGCGCTTGGTGGCTGAAGAAGGTGAAGCCGTCCACTTCGGAGAAGTCCATCACCTTGTCGATGAGCCCCTTTCCGAGAATATCGTCGACGGCTGTGATGCTCCATTCGGTGGGGACCAGCCGCCTGCGCTTCTTGACGCCGAGGAGGCCGATGCTGAGGAGCTTCGTGATCTGGCTCTGCCTGACGCCGCCGGAGAAGAGCTCGGGTATCGCCTCGGCGGCCCTGAAGTCGCCGTCGCTCACCACCCTCTCAACCCTAACGGAGACCGAGGGGTTCTCCGCCAGCTTGACGCTGATCAGCGGTGCGGAGGGCCCATTGGGAGGACTCCTGGAGTTGAAGATCTCGGTCAACACGGGCCTCTTCCCTAGGACGGCTTCCACGTCGGTGGGCCTGGAGGCCATTATAACCTCCTGGGTTGCAGAGAGGATCCGCGAAGGGTTCACCGCTTCGCCCACCTCCATGGTGTACTTCCCCCTCACTAGGCTCAGGCGGTATCGCAGGAGCTCCTCGAAACTCTTGTCCACCCACCTCTCAGGCATGTCCATGAGTGCAGTATCCTCGTGGGGAAGCGGTGGCACCAGGGGGCCGGCCAACACCTTCGGGTATCCATATTCGCCGACGAAGACCGAGGGAGGCGACGCGCCGAAGACCCTCTCCATCCTCTCTAGGCGAGCGACCGACTGGAAGGCCTTGAGCTTCGCCAAGTAGGGGCAGTAATTCTCACGACAGAGCGACGACATGCCATGGCAGACGGGACACTTCACCTCCCTCCGACGCTCCCCCCTCTGCACCTCGACGAAACGAAGCTGTCTCATGGTATCGCCCGAAACCGACGGACTCCCCCACGGGGAGCCCCTCTAGGAGAGCAGCTTGATTACGGCCTTCTTAACCTTCTCCTTGTACTGGGCCAGCTCAGGCTCCGACATATTTCCCTTCTCAGTCGGGAAGCCGGCTGCGAAGTCATGCCCTCCGCCCCCGAAGAGCTCCGCGATCCTCCTGCAGCTGATGTCCTCCACCGACCTCCTGACGCTCCCTTCGCCGGAGTCACTGATGCCTATGGAAACGTCGGCCTTGAAGTGATCCAAGACTATCATCGATGCCTGCGTTCCGGAAAAGAGCTGGGGGAAACTGAAAAGGACCACCGTGTGCTTCCCCGCCTGGAAGAGCTCCGAGTCGGCGAGGATCCTTTTCCTCTCTCTGGTCTTCAGAGTCTCGTATTGCTCGATCAGACCGTTCTGGTAGGGTTCAACTATCCCGTCTTCGTCGGCCTCGATGCGCGGGAAGGCGAGCTGGAGCACGATGGCGAGGAGCCTTGGCGATATTATCGAGCCCCTGTCCAAGTAGTTAGAGAAGTCGATCATGGACATGAGCTTCGACGTCACCCCGTACTTCAGCTCCAGGAGGTCCGAATCCCGGCCCAGCTTGGAGAGGAGGAGGGCGTGGGAGTCGTAGAGTCCGTTGCGGACGAATAGGTTCTGGTATGTAATCTCAGATGCGACGGTGGAGCTGGAGCGTAGGTCGAGGAAGTCGACGACGGCCGCCAAAGAGGACCTGATTACCTCGGTGGACGGGTGATGGTCGAACCAGCAAATCTCGTTATTCCAAGACTTCAACGTCCTGAACTTCTCCAGTATTAGCTCGAGGCGCGGGATGTTGGTTGAGAGGTCCGTGATGATGAATTTGCAGTTCTGAAGGTCCAAGAACTTCTCCTCCACCACGAGCTCCTCGTCGGTGTAGTCCTTGAGGGAGATCGTGTAGGGAGAGCGCTTGTGCTTGACGACGTAACGAAGCGAAAGGGCTGCCGAGGCCAGGCCGTCCAGGTCCTTGCGGTGAGAGATGATGACGTACATTGTCCCGCAGACAATGTCAACCGGCCACCTCAAATAAACCTAGTCTTGAAATGTGGCGCGCCTTCGTCAGCAAGTCCCTGATTTCTAAACCTTATATCGTGCACGGAGGAGGAAGCTAGAGTGGCCCGATGAGTTCGTCCGTTTCTAGGGAGGCGGAGTTCGTCCGGTACCCGTTCATTCCAGGCGTCGAGACATACCTCAGGGACTCGGGCTTCTCCATCGACGAAATCTCCGACCCTAAGACCAACAGCAGGGCGAACGACATCCTTTCCAGGGCCCAGGATAGGATTCTGGAGGCCCTCGAGAAGAAGACCAGCAAGATCCGGTACGATGACAGGTTCGTGGAGATATTCAGTTTCATCGTCGCAATGATTATGGTCAAGGCCATCTCTTCCACCTTCCTGGAGAGGGCCTTCTCTCGATCGGAGGGGATGAGATCCATGGAGGCGTTCAGGGAGGAGAGGGTGGGTGCCATGTGCAACATCATGAACGGGCTGTTCGACCTGAAGATGGAGACGGTGGAGAAGCTCCCCTGGAGGGCCTCAGAGGATGCCAAGATGAGGCTTCAGCTGAGGGTGCCCGCGGAGAAGTACTTGGAGGTGATGGCGGGACTGCAGCTCCTAGATAACCCCCGGCTCGCTCTGGTCAACAACATCCTCTGCCGAGGCTACATCTACCTCTCTGAGGAAAGGCTGGTCGACATCGTGCAGGACCAGTTCTCCGTCTTCATCTTCCAGCGTTTCAAGCGGATGGACAAACCGGTCAGGCTCCCTCCTTCAATGCAGGAGATAGTCGACAGGATTTCGGTCCGGCTCCCCAAGCCAAAGCCCTACCAGGATTCGGGTCAGTACAAGTACATCGAAAAGATCCTTGAGAGCCCCATCATGGACGGCAGGCACAGGATACTCTGGCTCATACTGCCGCCCTATCTGGTCAACGTGAAGAAGGTCACCGACGAGGAGGCCTTCGAGGTCATAATGAAGTACATGCAGAAGTGCGGCTGGCACGAGACCAACGGCGAGAGACTGGTGAGGTACAACATCAACAGGGCGAAGAGGATCGGGCTCAAGCCTCCGAGGCTAGAGAGGCTTGCGGAGACGAACCCCGGGCTGTACAAGACCATCATCGAAGCCATCGCGAAGACCGAAAAGTCCATCTGACATCTGGCTGATGACCCGACGAAGCTACCCCAACTTTAAATCAAGAGGAGGACGGCCCATTGTCTGAGGGGTCATGGAGGGGGAATTCGAGTATAAGTTGGTCGTCGCCGTCAGGACGGACATCTCCATGGGCAAGGGGAAGCTGGCGGCGCAAGTGGCCCACGCTGCCGTTTCAGCATCGAGAGACACAGAAAGGAAGAAGCCTGAATGGTTCAAGCGGTGGTGGGCTGAGGGCCAGGCCAAGATCGTAGTCAAGGCGAGAAGCGAATCTGAGCTGAACTCCCTGCGGCGGAAGGCCGAGGAGCTGGGGCTGCCCACCGTCCTCATCGTGGACCGAGGCCTAACTCAGATAGCGCCCGACACCGTCACCTGCCTAGGCATCGGCCCAGGCCCCTCCGAGCTCGTCGACCGCATCACGGGAGACCTCAAGCTTCTGTAGGCCAGCGCGATAGCTCATGAAGACAACCGTCAAAGAGGAACTGGAGATCGGCATTGAGCAGTACGCCACCGCCGAAAAGGGCGCCAGCGGAAGGACCAAGACCGCCCCCGACGACTTCGTGGTGACGGAGGTCCTGATGGACGATTCGAAGAAGCTCATCTCCAAGCTGGGATCGGGAGGATACCCACTCTATGTCCTCTGCAAGTGGAACTCGGGGACGATGGAGGCCCGCGAGAAACTGCAGTGGACAACCGGGATTGCCATGAACTCGCTCGGCCTGAAGGATAAGCTGGCGCTGACGTATCAGTTTGTCTCGGGCAGGAAGATGGCAGAGAGCCCGTCCGCGCATGTGACGGGGCCGTCCTTCAGGGCCACGCTGGTGGCCGAGACCCTGAGGCCGTTGAAGAAGGTGGACCTGCTGGGCAACTTCTTCAGAATCAGGATTCATTCGTTCGGTGGAAAAGAGGCGGACGGGGAAAGGGTTGGGCATCTCTTGGACGAGGGGAAGCTCCCCAACTTCTTCGGCTCGCAACGCTTCGGGAGGGACAAGCCCAACCAGAAGGTGGGAGATGCCATGGTGAAGCGGAAGTTCGCCGAGGCTGCGGGGATCCTGCTAGAGGAGGAGCTGTCCGAGGCCGACGCCGTCGTGGCGTTGCGAAAGGTCCCCTTGAGGCTTAGGCGCCTTCTCGTGCAGTCCTACCAGTCTTACCTGTTCAACAGGGCGCTGAGCAAGGTCCTGGAGAGGAACGGCTCGCTTTCGGAGGAGTCTGCGATGTACATCCTGAAGCACAGGAAGAGACCCGTCGTACTGGAGGCGTATGTGAGGGACCCCGCCGACGCGACTGAAGGCTTCCTCCCGGTGCCGCTGGCACAGCTGCCGGGGTTCGCGTTTAGGAACAGACACGACCCGTATTCCGTCGCCCTAGCAGACGTCCTGGAGGAGGAGGGGCTGACTCCGACGGACTTCTACATCAAAGAGATGCAGGAGCTCAGCGTTGAGGGAGGATATCGGCCGGCCTCCATGGTGGGCTGGTTCAAAGGCTTCCGAAAGGAGGATTATGCTGAGTTGAGGTTCGGGCTTTACAGTGGGTGCTACGCCACCGTCCTTCTGCGAGAGTTAATGAAGCCGGCGGACCCGACTTTGTCAGGCCTTTGATCGCCTGCCGAGGCCGGCGCGCTCCGCCAAGATCGGCGCCCGTCTCTTCGCCTCTCTGAGCACATTCGCTTCGTCGAGCACCGTGACCTTCCTTCCCAGCATTAGCGCCCTGCCGTCCACGAATACGTCGGAAACGTCCTGACCCGTGGCCGAATATACCAAGTTCGACAGAGGGTTGATCGCAGGTGTGAGGTGGGGCTGAGCAAGGTCCACCACTATGAAGTCCGCCCTCTGCCCCGCCGCCATTCTGCCCGCGATGCCTTCAAGCCCCAACGCCCTGTAGCCGTTCGTGACGGCCATCTTCAGGACGTCAGCGTAGCCAACAGCTCTCGGGTCGCCGAGGGCAACCTTCTGGAGGAGGGAGGCCAGCTTGCATTCCCTCAGCAGATCGTAGGAGTCGTTGCTCGGGCCGCCGTCGGTGCCCAGAGCGACGTTGAGCCCTGCCCTTAGCATCTTGGCTACGGGGGCGATCCCCGAGCCCAGCTTCATGTTGGAGGAGGGGTTGTGAGAAACGGTAGAACCTCCCTTGACGAACTCCCTGATGTCGTCGTCGGAGAGCCAGACGCAGTGCACATAGACCGTCTTCCTCCTGAGGAGGCCCATCCTCCGTAGGAAGGCGCCGGGGGTCGTCCCTTTCTTCCTGAAGTAGCCCACGTCGTCCTTGATTTCCGCCAGGTGCATGGTCAGCCCGGCGTCGCTTTCCGTCAGGAGTGAGGCCATCTCCTCGAAGAGCTGGTCACTGCAGGCGCCGGGCGTCCGCGGGGAGAGCCAAATCCAGATCCTTCCGTCCCTCCCGTGCCACCGGCGATGGAGTTCGCTGAACGATTTGAGTGACGCCACCTTGTCCTCCTGGAGGGAGGCGGGGACCGCGTCCTTCCTGGACGCATAGCCAGGCATGTCCATGACCTGCCTTCCGAGGGCCGCCCTGATTCCTGAGGCATGGACGGCCTCGGCGATGCGCTCCGGCCCGTACCTTCCGTTGACCGAGGTCGCAACGAAGGCAGTCGTGCCCGCCTTGATCATCTCCAGCAGAGTGAGCTGTGCGCTGACGAGACCGTCCTCGGCCTTGAAGCTGCCTTGGAGAGGCCAAACCCAGCGCGTCAGCCAGTCGAGGAGCGTAACGTCGTCAGGAACCAAGCTCCTCAGCAGCGACTGGGCTAAGTGGACGTGAGTGTTGACCAAGCCGGGCATGACGAGCTTGTTGCGCCCGTCGATAGTTATGTCGGGATGCACGGCCACGGGCCTGACTTCCTCGGGGGAGCCGACCTTGACGAAGCTCCCGTCCTCCGCGTAGACGGAAGCGGGCTGCAAGAGGCGGAACCTGCCGTCGAAGGTGGCCACGCAGGCTTCCTTAACGAAGATGCTGCCGGGCAAGTCTTTCGTCCGAGAGATGACTACAACATCCTGTGAGTATTTAGACCTTCTTTCACCAAGTCATCTTCAGGATCCCCTGGAGCCTGAGCGAGTCCAAGAGGCCCTCGGCGTAGCCGGCCTCCACCAGCGCCAGCTCTGGCTTCCCTTCGAGGAGGAAACGATCGGCGTCGGACAGGTAAGCTTCCACGTTTTCGAAGACGCTTCCCAGGTCGGGCATCGAAGGCCCGGCCGCCAGCTCCCTGGCCGTCTTGAGGGCCGCCTTGGTCTTGGCGACGGTCCTTTCAACGATGGTCTTGCTGGGAAGGACCAGCGAAGTCCTCGATGAAGAAAGGACGGCGGGGTCGGCCTTTGCCAGGGCCCGCAAGGCGTCCGATTCCGTGTAGTGAAGGCTTCCCGGGACGAGTATGCTGTGGGGAGGGGAGCCGAAGTCCATCGAGGCCAGATCGGAGAGGCGGCCCGCGATGACCGACTGGTCCGGCCAGCCCAGGCGCGATACTACGACGAGGAGGCGGTCATCGGAGAAGACCCCCAGTCTGTATGAAGCCTCCACCTCGCTGAGCATCTTCAGGCCGTCGTTGGGTCGCAGGCTGAAGCCCTCGTCGTGGCTGTACTCCATGAGGAGGAGCACATGGAGCCCCAAGGAGAGGGTCTCCTTCACGGCGGCGTAGACGGAACCGAGAGCGGATGGAGTGGACCTCACCAGCGTGATGACCCTGCCCAGCTTGTAGGGATGGAGTCCTGTCTCGCCGAAGACCGCGGTCAGGATCCCGGCAGCGTAGAAGACCTTGACCGGCAGGCCTAGCTCTAGGGCCCGCAGCCGAAGGGTCATGTGAGTGGTTGCGACCAGAGGATCGCCAATGCACATTACGGCCGTGTCAGCCTTAGAGCTCTCCTCGAGTATCTTCCTGCCATCCTCAAGCAGAGTGCGCGAAGCCGGGGCGGGCTCCCTGCCGATGAGCTTCGCCACCTGAGCGAGGAGCCCCTCAGGCCAGGGGCTGGTGTACACGTCGGCGTACAAATGGTCGCAACGACGGGCGAATTCAATTGCCCCGATGGGGATGCTTTCGGTCCCCTGCGTGCCGAGGCCCACAAGAGCGAGCGTCAAAGGATGACTCCTCATTCACCTGACCTCAGATGCTATTATTGGTTTGCCCGGAAGGCAATTCGTGGAATGTTCCTCCTTGCAAGAGTGTCGGGAGAGGTTACCTCTGTAACGGAGTTCGCGCCCATGCGGATTGATCAGTTGCGCGGCATGAAGGAAAAGGCTTATCTCTACCAAGAAGGCTCTGACCACGGTTGCCGAAGGCTCGACGTGACCTCTCAGTCGATGTCGAGAGGTATTTCAGGAAGGATGCCGATGTCGCCGAGAGCATTTCTCGGACCATCGGTCAGATCGCCAAGGAGCTCAAGGACAGGAAGGGGATGGAGCACATACGGATAATGAACTTCTGTGGCACTCATGAGTGGACGACGACCCACTATGGCATCAGGAGCCTCCTCCCCGGCAACGTGGAGATGATTTCAGGACCGGGATGCCCAGTCTGCGTGACCCCTTCGAACTACGTGGATACTTGCATTCGCTTGGCACTGGAGGGCGTCCGCGTCTATTCATACGGCGACGCCTTCAGGCTCCCCAACACGAAGGCCGTCTCCAACGCCAGGAGCCTTGAGGAGGCTAAGGCATTGGGCGGGGACGTGAAGGTTGTCTATAGCTTCCTCGACGCCATGAAGGACGCCAGGGAGTACGGGGAGGATTGCGTCTTCCTGGGCATCGGCTTCGAGACCACCACCCCCAGCTACTCGGAGCCTCTGGCGCATGACATGGTCCCGGACAACCTCTACTTCCTCAGCGCGTTGCGGCTCACTCCCCCGGCGGCTTGCTTCGCACTAGAGAAGGTGGGCGGAGTGGACGGCATCATCGCACCAGGCCACGTCTCGGTCATCACTGGGGCTTCCGCTTGGGCCCCCATCGCGGAGAGGTTCAAGACCCCTGCTGTCGTCTCGGGCTTCGAGCCTTTGGACCTCCTGATTTCGGTGGCGGGGCTCCTCAATCAGATGAGCCGGGGGGAGCACAAGGTGGAGATAGAATACCGGAGGGCCGTAGGCTGGGAAGGTAACGCGAGGGCGCTCGCCGCGACGGCCAAGGTCTTCGAGGAGTCGGATGCCGCCTGGAGAGGGATAGGCGTGATACCTGCCAGCGGGCTCGAGCCTCGCAAGAAGTACGCTTCGCACGATGCGAAGTCGCGCTTTGACATCAAGGACCCTACGAAGGAGTCTTGGACGGAGGACCTCCCGGAAGGGTGCCGCTGCGGCGAAGTCACGCTGGGCCTCATTAAGCCCACCGACTGCCCGCTCTTCCTGGTGGCCTGCACGGCTGAGAAGCCCTACGGCCCCTGCATGGTATCTTCGGAGGGGACCTGCGCCGTATGGGCCAAGTATGGGGGCGGCGGGCTGGCCGACAAGGTGGCGGCGGAGACGGGGGTGGGGCGATAGTTGTGCTGGGCAGTTCCGGCAAGGGTCCTGGAGATCAACGACATGATAGCGAAGGTGGACTTCGGAGGCGGGACCATCAGGGAGGTCCTGGCGGCCACGCCTGAAGAGCTGTCCGTCGGGGACTATGTCCTAGTGCACGCGGGGGTGGCCATCTCTAGGTTGAGCGAGCAGGAGTTCTTGGAGAGTTTCACCTATTACAGGGACATCGCCGTCCAGCTGGAAATCGATGCGGGCGTCTCCAAGAGGAAGGCCGAAAAAGACGTGGACAGGTCCCTCAAGGGTCTGCTCAGCGTGAAGAGCAAGGGTTGAATGGACAGTTGGGTAGGCGCTTCGTAACCCTCGCACACGGGGCTGGAGGGAAGGAGACTCAGGAGCTTTTGGACAGGATGCTCTTCCAGAAGCTGGAGAAGAAGCTCAAGAGCGTGGAGGGAGGAGTGGGCCTCGACTCCCCCGACGACGCGGCGGCCCTGCCCATTGGAGACCAGTTCCTGGTGGCGACGGTGGACTCCTATACCGTGAGCCCTCTGATCTTTCCGGGCGGAGACATAGGGAGCCTCGCAGCCTCAGGCAGCATCAATGACGTGCTAATGATGGGAGGGAAGCCCCTCGCGCTCCTCGACGCGACGGTAGTCGAGGAGGGCTTCGACCTAGACCTGCTCTCCCAGCTCATGGATTCCTTGATGGCGACGCTCCGGAGGGAGTCCATACCTCTAATTGGAGGGGACTTCAAGACCATGCCCAAGGGCCAGCTGGACAAAATTATCATCACGACGGTGGGGCTGGGGCTGACAAGGAGGCCGATTGTGGACGCGGAGCTCAAGCCGGGGGACAAGATCGTAGTCACCGGGTCCATGGGAGACCATGGCGCCACCATACTAGCGCTTCAGCAGGGGGTCGACGTCCTGAAGTCAGGGCTGGAGAGCGACGCGAAGCCCCTGACTTCCTTTATGCTCCCCGTGATCGACCGTTTTGGAAAGGGACTCCACGCCGCCCGTGACCCCACAAGAGGGGGCCTGGCCATGACGCTGAACGACTGGGCCAAAGGCAGCGGTACGGTTGTGGCCGTCGACGAAGCGGCCATCCCGGTGAAGGAGAGCGTTCGCCTATACCTGGGCATGCTGGGCATCGACCCGCTCTACCTCGCCAATGAAGGCGCTGCCGTCCTGGGCGTCGAGCCGGGAATCGCCGACGCTGTACTCAGGACGTTGAAGGAGGCGGGCGCTAAGGACGCCGCCATAATCGGCGAGGCCAGGAAGCCCAAGGAACATAGGGGGATCGTCCTGCTCAAGAGCGGAATCGGTGGCTTCAGGATCCTTGAGGCGCCGGCCGGGAACCTAGTTCCCAGAATCTGCTAAGGCGCACTGGCCCAGCGCTATGCCGCCGTCGCCGGGAGGGGCCTTTGAGTTCGTCAGCACCCTCAGCCGGCCCTGGGCCCCTTCCCGTATCCCCTCCATAATGTATGTGTTCACGGCGGCGCCACCTGACACGGCCAACATGGCGTCGCTCCTTCTGGACCTAGAGAGGGCCATTGACGCCAGCCCCAGGCCCAGGGAATGCTGCACCGCATAGGCCAGGAGGCCCACGTCGTGCGAGCTACCCAGCTCAAGGAGCTGATCAAAGAGCGAGGTCGTGTCAAGGATGTCGATTTCCCCCTTCAGTATACGAGGCCTGAGGGGTGGGTCCCCCCGCCTCGACGAAGCCTCTAGCCTGATGGCGGGCTCTCCTTCGTAGCTGCGCATGAAACTAACTCCAAGAAACGCGGACGCCGCGTCCAGAACCCTCCCCAGGCTGGATGTGGCTATGCCAGGTGCACGAGCCTGCTGGAGCACTATTTCGAGCTCCTGGCGACCATAGGGGAGGCCGCGAAGGAGATCTCTGGAGGAGAAGAGCTTGGCGATTTCGGAATCACTTAGGAATCGGGAGAGGACCGAGGCGAGCATCCTCGCAGGATATGTGGAGGCCAGGTCCCCGCCGGGGAGCGACTGGTACTGGAGGTGGCCCAGCCGTCTATAACCCTTCGTGCTGAAACGCATCACTTCGCCTCCCCAGATGTTGCCGTCGTCGCCGAACCCCGTGCCGTCGACGGCGATACCGAGGACTTCGCCTTCGATCTGATGCTCTGCGGCCACGGACGCAAGGTGGGCCCAGTGGTGCTGGACCCTACGCAGAGGGGAGTGGAACCTCTCGCTCCATCTCTCGGCCAAGGCCGTGCTGGGATAGTTTGGGTGGAGGTCGCAGACTGTGGTGGAATCCTGGGGGCGAATCCCATAGTTCTTGAGGAGGAGTCGGATGTACCTCTCCAGCTCCAGTGAGGTGAAGTATTCGTCGGTGTCCCCGATGTACTGGGTGAGGACGGCCTTGTCGCCGAAGCCGACGGCCCCCGCGCTCTGGAGCATGGCGCCGAAGCAGACGGAGGGGGATAGCAGTCTCGCCGGGAGGTTTATCCATCTAGGAGCGTAGCCCCGGCCCCGGCGAAGGAGCGTCGGGCGTCCATCCGTCGTCCTCACAACGCTGTCGTCGACCCTGTTCACTATGCGACGATTGTGAAGGAGGAAGAAGTCGACGAAGGGCGAAAGCTTCTCCTTGGCGTCGCGCTCGTTGATGCACATGGGCTCGCCGGGAGGGTTACCGCTGGTCATTATGGCGAAATGGTCCCTGAACTGCCGGAGGATCAAGTGGTGGAGCGGAGTGTAGGGAAGAAAGAGGCCCACCTGGCGGAGGCCGGGGGCGATTCGAGGGGACAGCGGGGTGTCCTTTCGCGCATTCACCAGGACGATGGGCTTCTCCGGAGAGTCCAGGAGCTTCCTCTGGGCAGGAGATGCGGCGCCCAACATCCGGATGGCCTCCATGTCTAGCGCCATCACGGCGAAGGGTTTGCTGGGCCGGCGCTTCCTTTCGCGTAGCCTTTCAACCACGCTGTCGTCGCTGGCGCTAGCCGAAACGTGGAAGCCCCCCAGGCCCTTTATCGCAACGATCTTCCCCTGACTTAGGAGCCTCCCCACCTCTTCAATGGGATCGACGCCGTCCACCCCGCGGCCTCTGCGGTCCTCCAGCCAGACCCTAGGACCGCACGCGGGGCAGCTTATCCCCTGCACGTGGAAGCGCCGGACGTCCCCGGGGTCTTCGTATTCGTGCCGGCAGTCCTTGCAGAGCTTGAAGGGCTCCATCGAAGTGTTGGGACGGTCGTACGGCGTCGCTTTGATCACCGAGTACCTGGGGCCGCAGACGGCGCACGAGTTGAATGGATAGAGGTGGAACCTGCTATGGGGGTCCAGGACCTCGCCGAGACAGTCGTTGCATACGGCGATGTCGGCGGGTATCATAGAGGGGCTGTTGGCGCTGGCGTCGCTCTCCAAGATGGAGAAGGAGCCGTAGCCCTTCGGCTCCAGCGGCCTCATCTCGATGGACTCGATGTAGGCCGCGACGGGCTTCTCGGGCTCGATGGAGCGTCCGAAGGCTTCGATGGAGGAGCGAGAGCCTTCCACCACGGCTGTGACGGCGCTCCCGCCCACGTTCTGGACGTAGCCGCATAGCCCGTGCTTGGTGGCGAGCCTGTAGATGAAAGGCCGGAAGCCGACGCCCTGGACGACGCCGGTCACGGTCAGCTCCAGGGCTTCCTTCATCTTGCATCAGGCTCGGCTATGCGGGTCCAGGGGACGGTCGGGTGATTTATGCGTTGACCATGAGACACGGCCACTCCCCCCATTCACCAACAAGCCTCATATACGGTCTACGTGGTGCACCTAACAAGGAAGGAAAGTGAGCACTCTTGCATGAAATGAGCTTGGCCCAGAGCGTCATCGCCTCCGTCCTGTCAGAGGCCGACAAACATGAAGCGAAGAAGGTCCTGAAGATTCACCTTGCCATAGGGGAGCTAATGCAGCTGGACAAGCCCATCTTGGTCGAGTCCTTCAAGTCGCTGCTGGAGGGCCCAGTTTTGGGCGGCGCCGAGCTGGAGGTCACCGACGACAAGGCCGCCTTCACATGCCAGAAGTGTTCCGCGAAGTGGGGCATCGAGGAGGCGAAGAAGCAACTGAAGGGCGTCGCCGCGGAGCTGATGATCAGCGAGCCCGAAAGCAAGGAGCTCCCGCTCCACTTCCTTCCGGAACTCTACCCGGCTTTCATCCACTGCCCAAAGTGCGGAAGCTCGGACATCTTCCTCAGCGACGGCGGCGTAATCAAGATCACCAGGCTCGTCCTGGAGAAGAGTGAATAGAAACGCCTCTGATGTTCCAGCAAGACCAGGCGTTCACAAGGCTGAAGCGGATCAGACACGTAATATTGGTCGGCAGCGGTAAGGGCGGAGTGGGGAAGAGTTTCGTGGCGAGCGCCCTAGCCGTGACCCTGTCCAAGGAGGGCTTTTCGACGGCGCTCCTAGACATCGATGTGCACGGCCCCAGCCTTCCAAGCTACCTTGACGCCAGACCGCCCATTAGGAGCACTAAGGAGGGGCTGGAGCCCAAGGCCATCGGGAAGCTGAAGACCATGTCCGTTGGGTTCTTCACCGGTGACAGGCCGGCCCCCCTGAAGGGAGGGGAGAAGCAGGCATTGGTGACCCAGCTCCTAGCCCAGACCAACTGGGGGAGGCTGGATTACATGGTGGTGGACCTGCCTCCGGGGACGGGAGACGAGCTGCTCGCCGCCTTTAGGCTCTTCGCCGACAACTGTCGCCTCTTGCTGGTGGCCACCCCTTCGAAGCGCGCCCTTTCCGTCGTGGCCAAGCTGTCGAAGCTGGCCAAGCAGGAGAAGGTCGAGGTGGTCGGGTTCGTGCTGAACATGAGCTACCTAGTGGTGGGCAAGAAGAAGCTTTACGTGCTCGGCAAAGCTGAGCCGAAGTCCGTGGAGAAGGTTCTGGGAGCGAAGCTCCTGGCCGAGATACCGCTGGAGCCGAAGGTGAACGAGGAAGGCCTCCTGCTACTCCTCAAGAACAACAAGGAGCTCGCCGAAGCCTTCAGGTCACTGTCAAAGGGTGTGGGCGCAAGGGCTCATTCCTGACGCTGCTTCTTCTTCCTCGAAAAAGTGAACTTGGCCGTCAGCACCTTCTCCGAGCTGAAGATCCTGGAGCCGATGTAAAGCACGATGACGGTCCAGAGGAGTACGTAGCCAATCCCCAGGAGACCGATGGTGTAATTGCCCGTATAGGCCATCTTGGAGAAGATCGTCGCGTAGGAGAAGGGGAAGAGAAGGAGGCCTACCTGTATTCCGGTGGAGAAGCTCTGCAGGTCGCTGAAGAGGAGCATGAAGGTCGGAATCATGATGGGTATGATGAGGTAGCCGACGACGGCCTGAGCGCTGCGCACGTCCTCGCAGAAGACCCCTATCACGATGGCCAGCGACGTGGCGAAGGCGAGGGTCAGGAACAGAAGGGCTCCAAGGATGACATAGAAGAGGAGAGAGGGCGCCAGATTGAAGGATACCGACGTGGCGGTTGTGAAGGAGCTTGAGAAGGAATCTATGTAGTAGGTGTAGCCGATGACCGTGGTCACTGCCCCGAGGCCGGCGATGACCGTGGAACCTATGAGCTTGGCGGACAGAATGTTGAACCTGGACACCGGAAGGGTGAGAAGGGTCTCGAGGGTCTTCTGCTCCTTCTCCACGGCGATGGCGGTGGCGGCGATCTGCATGGCCAGGATGATTACAACCATCAGTGCGATGGGAGTCCCGAAGGACTGGCTCAGCATGATGCTGTCCAGCGTGGAGGGAGGTATGTCCACCTGCTCGCCGTTGACGATGCTGGTGGCGTTCACCTGCAGGGGCTGCATGACAACGGATGAGTTGAGCGTGGGGTCGGCAGTCTGGATGTAGTAGGCTGAGAGATAGCTGGAGAAGGAGGAGATGATGTCGGAGACCACTCCCGCCTTTGCCGATTCGGTGGTGGCGAACGTCTTCAGCGGCGTATATGTTTGGAGGGAGACCTCGCCGCGGTCCGTCACATTCTGGCTGAAGCCTTGCGGTATGACGACGAGGGTAGTGGCGTTCAGGTGCTGAGCGTCCGTTATGGCGGCGCTAATCTGTTCAGGCTGTATAACGTTGACGGTGACATTAGGGAGCGAAGTGAAGTACTGCACTGCCAGGGAGGAGTAGTTTCCTCCGTCGAGGTCCATGATGGCGAAGTTACCCGTGCCAATGCTATTCTGCACGGCTTGAGTGGACACGTTGATGGCCACGCCCATCAGAGGGTACATCAGGAGCGGCACGACTATCATCCCGAAGAGCAGCTTCGGGTCCTTGAGGAGGTCCCGCAGCTCTTTCATGACCAGGGTCCTGAAGACGCTAGCCGTTGTTGATCACCTTCATGAATGCCTCCTCGAGGTTCTCGGCCCTTGCAGAGGCCTTGACCTCGCTGGGAGAACCCACGGCCAGGAGGCGGCCGGTGTTTATGAGCGCTATCCTGTCGCAGAGATAGTCGACCTCCAGCATGTTGTGGCTGGAAAGGAGGACCGTCACGCCGAAGTTGCGCACGTAGTCCTTGACCATACGGCGCACGTAGGTGGCGTGCACAACGTCCAGCCCCGACGTGGGCTCGTCCATGATGGCCAGCTTCGGCTTGAACATCAGAGAGCGGGCGATGAGGAGCCTCCTCCCCATCCCCTGGCTGTAGGTCTTGGCCTTGTCCTTCAGCCTGTCGCCTAGCCCGGAAATGTCGCTGGCGGCGGTGACCATCTGATCCAGCTCCTCGCGGTTCGAAGCATAGAGGTTGGCCATGAAGTGAAGGTACTCCTTGCCCGACAGGTTCTGGTATGCTCCGGCCTCGCCGGGAAGGTAGCTAATCAAGCTCTTGACCTTCTGCGCGTCCTTGACGACGTCGTAGCCGAGGACGATGGCGCTGCCCGACGTGGGCTTAATGAGGGTGGAAAGGATCCGAAGCGTGGTGGTCTTCCCGGACCCATTGGGACCGATGAGACCAAAGATCTCCCCCTGTCGCACTTCGAAAGTGATTCCATCTAAGGCGACGATCGAGCCGTACACCTTCGTGAGGTCCCTCCCCTCGACCACGTTCATGATAACTCGACGGGCGCATGCGCCCTGAATTAAAGTTTGAAGTTTGATTCTTCGACAGACGGCGGTCAGCCTCAAAGCCTTAAATAATCCACACAAAAAACGCTATCGCTGTGGGCCTGTAGCTCAGCCAGGTAGAGATTGACCTCGCCTAGAGCGGCTGGCTCTTACGACACCGATCGGGTGCCGGAGAAACCAGTAGGTCGGGGGTCCGAATCCCTCCAGGCCCGCCTAGCTTCCTTTCTCAGAGTCGATTGTTCCCCTGGTCTTGAACGCTCAGCTTCGCCGCCGCTCCGGCGATTCCCTGCGTTCGCCTGTCCCCGAACTGTAGATGTCTAAGGATGAAGCTTCAGACCCATGCTCTTTAAAGAGAAGGCGGCGAACCACTTGACAAGTGGCTTGTCGACCAGAGAATTGCCCTCAGTGAAGAGGCTGTGCTCGATAATCCATAGCTCCTTCTCCCCACCCGGAGCGTCCTGGCAGGAGATACTCTCATTCGCGACAAAGTCAGCCGAATATGGATTCCGTGCCCTTGCCATCCAGGGCTGCTGGGCGGAAGATGTCAAGCATGTAATCAAAGGACAGGACGTACAGCTTTCGGTCTTCGTTGGGTACTCCTTGGGCGGCTCTACTATGGAGGCCAAGGTCATTGAAGTCGAACGCGGGATTACAGCTGGAGCAGACATGTTTGACTACCTGCCGAATCTGGGCTACCTCAGATCCGGCCTGTACACTAGATTCAGGGAAGAGCTGGCCGCGGTAGTGAGATCGGCGCAGGGTAGGCCGGTAATCGCGGCTTTGGAGCTTCCTCAGCTGAACATCGACGAGCGGATAAGGGCTGCATTGCTGGCCGAACAGGCTGGAATGGCAGCTGTAACCAACTCCAGCGGGTGGGGGACGGGAGGGCCAGCGACGGATGAAGGTATCCGCTTCCTGCGGACCACGGTGAGTTCAGAAGTCCAAGTCAAGGCTGCCGGTGGAATCAGGGACCTGGACACGGCTTTGCGCTTGATAGACGACGGGGCTTCTATCCTTGGCACGTGGTCCGGCTTCCAGATCATTGACGAGCTTAAGCAGAGGATCGGCAAGAGCTGAAGAGTCCTCCAGTGGATTGCCTACTGTCTCGGAAAAGCCCACAACACGAATTTGAGTTTGCAAGGCTGTAATGCGTCCTTGAAGATTTGCTACAGCTGGCTAAAGGTATTTAAGCTCAGCCGCGATATACCAGAGCGAAGCGAATTGGCGAAAGAACCGAAGTGTGCGTTTTGCGGGGGAATCATCGCTTACAATCCATACTTTACGACCATAGGTGGGAAGAAGCTCCCGTTCCATGCGAAGGCTTGCGCTGACGCCTACGGCGAGCGGAAGTGCGCGTTCTGCGGAGGCGTCATAGCATATGAGCCCTACGTCGAAACGATCGGTAAGAAAGAGCTTCCCTTCCATGCGAAGGCCTGTGCCCAAGCTTACAAGGAACACGCCAAGGCCGCGCGTGCCTAAGCCTGCGAAGCGAGAGACATACCTGTCCACACATGCGTTCTTTCTTGTTGTTTCTGATTGGCGATGCTTAATCGTCGGAACGGCTAGCCCCGATTAGGATTCCGGGTAGAGGACTTCCTGATCAGCAGGTGGAAGTCAACTTCGTCCTCCCAAGAATTCATGACTTCCTCTCCTCGGTTCCAGCAAAAGCTCAAAACGTTTTCCTTGGCGAGCCGGTCGTTCACAATCACCTCGAAGAGCTCACCGGCCTGGGCAGTCCGCATGGCCTTCTTGACGATGAGCATGGGGTTTGGGCAGGGCTGATCCCTGACGTCAACCATAATGGCGGCAGACGGCCTGTTCAATCGCGAAGCGCTCTTCTCTCTTCAGACATCTAATAACGTTGTCCTCTTTCCCCTGACCGGCCCGGTCAGATCAGAATGGATATCGGTCTGTGCCCGAACCCTTGCGTCCTCGCCCCTAAGAGTTTGAATGATCAAGTGGCCCGAGTGGCGCTCGAAGCGGACAAGCTTATATGAAAGGCGAGACGCAGGGGAACGTTCAGTTGAGCTCAAGACTCGGAAAGGCTAGAAAACGTGAGACCGTCGCCGTCATTGGCGCAGGGGTCATCGGAGGGGCCATAGCGAAGAGCCTTCTAAGCGCCAAGGGAAGGAGGGTCCTCGCCACCAGAAGGATTGTCAAGAACGCCAGTGAACTTGAAGCCTTGGGCGCTGAAGTCACTTCGGACAATAGGAGGGCCGCAAGGGAAGCGGACATCGTCTTCCTCTGCGTCAAGCCTGCCGACGCCTCGAAGGTGCTCAAGGAGATGTCCCGGGAGTTGGCGGGGAAGCTGGTGATCTCGACCGCGGCGACCGTCCCCCTAGATTTCTACGCGAAGCTCGTCCCGGGAGCCAGGTTCGTGAGGGCCATGCCCAACGTTGCCGTGCTGGTCGGCGAGTCGTTCACAGGATACTGCTGCGGAGAAGGTGTGACGGCGCAGGACAGGAAGCTTGTCCACGGCTTGTTTCAGGAGTTCGGCATCTGCGCCGAGGTGGAGGAAAGGCATATGGACGCCATCACCGCCCTGAGCGGGAGCGGCCCCGGCTACCTTTCGATCATCATAGAGGGGCTGATGTACGCGGGGCTGAGGGTGGGCCTGCCCAGGGACCTGGCCCTAATGAGCTCCGCCCAGACGGTTCTTGGAACGGGGAAGCTGGTGCTCGAGCTGAAGGAGAACCCCGCGAAGGTCAAAGACATGGTCACGACGCCGGGCGGCACCACTATCGAAGCCATTTACGAGCTAGAGGGCAGCCAGATTAGGCAGGCGCTCATGCGAGCCGTGATGGAGGCGACCGAGAAGAGCCAGGCGATACGTGAGAAGCTCGGCATTCCCCCTGGGTAGATCCTTCCGCCTTTCATCGCTCCATGAACCATTGTAAAATACCCAAAAACCTGACAATATTCCCACAAAATATATACTATAATTCTCTTCGTGGGTTTATGCGTGCCAAGACGGGCTCCGTCCCATTGGTCCTCCATGACAAATCTTCTTAGGCTGGGGAGACGGTGAAAGCCCTGAGCGAGCCTTGCAATACGTCGCAAAGCGAGAAGCCCTTTCGAGGCTGATCTCCAACCTGCGTTCCCTAGGCTATACCGTGATAGGCCCCAAGCTCGAAGACGGCGCGGTCTGCCTCAAGGAGATAGAAGCGTTCGGGGACCTGGCATCGGGCGTGGTGGACGTCCAGGCCCCAGGCAAGTATAGGGTGGAAGGACCGTCTCCGTTCGTATTCTCCGCGGTGAACGGCCCCCAGTCAGCCAAGAAGTTCCTTCACCCGAGCTCCGTGCCGATGGTGACGCTCAAGGAGGACCGGGTCGGGCTGAAGGTGGAGTCGGTCTATCGGGCTGAAGAGAAGTACGCCTTCCTAGGCCTCCGACCCTGCGATCTGAAAGCTGTCGAAGTGCTCGACAGGGCGCTCATGATGGAGCAGTACAAGGACCCGGTGTACACGCCTCTCAGGAAGGTGTCGTTAACGATCGTGGTCAACTGCGGCAGGGCAGGAGAGAATTGCTTCTGCGCCTCCATGGGGACGGGCCCGAAGGCGAAGGGCGGCTACGACCTCGCCATCACCGAGCTACCTGACAAGATCCTCGTGGACGTAACTGAAGGAAGGATGAGCCTGATGGAGGGAATTGAGATGTGGCCTGCCACGCCGGAGGAGCTACACCAGGAGCGGGACCTGATCCGCAAGGTGAGCAAGGATATGCACAAGAGGATCGACAGGGAGAACCCCTCCGACTTCATGTACACGGGGCTGGAGAGCCCGATATGGGAAGAGATGGCGCAGAGATGCCTGAGCTGCGGCAACTGCACCATGGTATGTCCCACGTGTTTCTGCAACATCCTCCAGGACGCCACGGACCTGAAAGACGGAAGCGTTACCAGGGTGAGGGTCTGGGACTCCTGCCTCTCCAAGAACTTCACCTACAGCGCTGGCGGGAACCCACGCCTGGAGAGGAAGGCCCGCTACCGCCAGTTCGTGATGCACAAGTTCGCCTACTGGCCGGACCAGTTCAAGCTCTACGGCTGCGTCGGATGCGGCAGGTGCATCACTTGGTGCCCGGTGGGGATTGACATCTCCGACACGGTTAACAGGGTTCTCAGGACGCAGGGAGAGAAGAGGCCGCTCCCGGAGGTGGTCAAGGTTGCCTGAAACCCTGGCGCTCACATACACGCAGGCCGTCGTCAAGGAGATAGTGCCTGAAACCCCCGACACGTTGTCCTTTTCGTTTGAGCTATCAGATGGAAGGGGGCCGGCCGACTTCCAGCCGGGCCAGTTCAACATGCTTTACGTCTATGGAGTAGGCGAGGTGCCCATCTCCATCGCGTCGTCCCGCAGCGAGAAGACGGTTAAACATACGATTCGCTCCGTGGGCGCTGTGACCATGCTCATCTCTAGGCTGAAGATGGGGGACGTCTTAGGGCTGCGAGGCCCATTCGGCTCTTCGTGGCCAGTAGAGCGCAGCCATGGAAAGGAGCTATTGATTATCGCCGGAGGGCTGGGGCTGGCGCCTTTGCGCCCGGTCATCCTGGATGCCCTTGCTTCCGCCCACAGCTTCAAAGGTGTGAAGATACTTTACGGTGCTAGGACCCCGAAGGACCTGCTTTACAAGTACGAGCACGCAAGCTGGAGCAAAAGGGAAGGAGGCCAATTCCTTACCACCGTGGACAGGGCCGAAGAGGGTTGGTCGAAGAACGTCGGCGTAGTGACGACCTTGTTCAAGGAGGTGGACGTCTTGGCCGAAGAAGCCATGGCCTTTGTCTGCGGGCCCGAAATAATGATGAAGTTTACAGTGCAGGAACTCCTCCGGCGCAGGGTCCCTCAGGACAATATCTTCGTCTCCCTTGAGAGGCACATGAGCTGCGGCGTCGGAACCTGCGGCCATTGCCAGATGGGGCCGGTGTTCATTTGCAAGGACGGGCCCATCTTCGCCTACCCCATGGTGAAGAGGTTCTTCGCGAAGGAGGGGGTGTAGGCCATGGCGAAGCCCAGGCTGGGAGTTTTCAAGTTCTCGTCGTGCGACGGATGCCAGCTCTCCATATTGGACGCCGAAGATGAGCTTCTGGCAATTGCTGACAGCGTGGAGATTTGCGACTTCCTGGAGGCCACCAGCGCCTCGGCCGGCGCACCCTACGACGTGGCCCTCGTCGAGGGCTCCATCTCCACGCCGGACGAGGTGGAGAAGATCCTGCGTGTTAGGGAGGACTCCAGGATGCTGGTCACCATAGGCGCCTGCGCCACGGCAGGCGGGCTGCAGGCTCTGAGGAACTGGAGCAGGCTGGACATCTTTAAGGAGGCGGTCTATCCGGAGCCGAAGATAGTGCGTTCCTTGGAGAAGGCGCTGCCGGTCAGTGATTTCGTTGCGGTGGACTTCGAGCTTCGCGGTTGCCCGATCAGCAAGGTGCAGTTGCTGCAGTTCTTCTCGGCGGTGCTCCGAGGCGCCAGGCCGAGGCTACCCGCCAATGCCGTCTGCTTCGAGTGCAAAAGGAAGGGGACCGTCTGCGTAGTGGTGGCCAACGGGACGCCCTGTATGGGACCTGCCACGGTGGACGGCTGCGGTGCCATCTGCCCCTCGTTCGGCAGGGGCTGCTACGGCTGCTTCGGGCCGTCAGACGACGTCAACCTGAAATCCTATGCCTCCTGGCTCGAGAAGAGCGGCATCGACCTTTCCGCCGTCAAGCTGCTTGTAAAGGGGATAAACTCGTACTCGAAGGAGTTCAGAAGGTGGTTGGAGACAGTTGACTAAGAGGCTTGTCGTGGACACGGGTCCTCTCGCCAGGGTCGAAGGCGAGGGTTCTCTCACGATTGAGAGCGAGGGCGGGAAGGTCCTAGACGTCCGCCTGAACATGTTCGAGCCACCGCGCTACTATGAAGCCTTCCTGCAAGGGAGGAAGGTCGAAGAGGTGGTGGATATAGTATCCAGGATCTGTGGCATCTGCCCCGTGGCCTACCAGATCAGTGCTCTGAACGCCCTAGAAGGGCTCTTCGGCGTGGAGATAGATGAGCAGGTGCAGCGGCTGCGGCGGCTCATCTACCTAGGCGAATGGATAGAAAGCCACGCCCTCCACGTGTTCATGCTGGCCGCCCCGGACTTCCTCAGGGTTCCAGACGCTATGACCCTAGCGAAGCAGAAGCCGGACCTCGTCAACAAGGCCCTCTCTCTGAAACACCTCGGGAACAGCCTGATGGCGGTGATAGGCGGAAGGGAGGTGCACCCGGTATCGTTGAAACTGGGAGGGATATACAAGGCACCTGAGAGAGAGTCTTTGGCTGGGTCGCTTTTGAAACTGGAGACATTACAGGGCTTCGCTGAAGAGGCCGTCCGCCTCACTAGTTCATTCGAAGCTCCCGCGCTGGAAAGGGACGTGACCTTCGTGAGCTTAAGGGAGTCCACGCGCTACGCGATCACCGGCGGAGACATCGTCTCGAATAGAGGGCTCCACATTGCTCCGTCGGCTTACGAGGATAATTTCGTCGAACACCAGGTGGAGTACTCTAATGCGCTCCGCTCCCTGACCAGGGAGGGAGAGTCATACATGGTGGGGCCGTTGGCGAGGGTCAACCTGAACTTCGACCAGCTCAGCCCGAAGGCCAGGGAGCTGGCGGACGATGTCGGCTTCAAGTCACCGGTGACCGACCCATTCAAGAGCATCGTGGGCCGGGCGCTCGAACTGGTGCACGCCCTAGAACAGGTCAAGGAGGAGGTGAGGCTGTATTCCAAACCGGCTCATCCCTATTCGAGCTATGAGTATCGCGAGGGAACGGGCTTCGGGGTGAGCGAGGCGCCGAGGGGGGTCCTCTACCACAGCTACGAGGTGAGCCGGAAGGGGTACATTGAGAAGGCGAAAATCGTCCCACCAACGGCCCAAAACCAGGTGCGGATCGAGGAGGATGTGAGGCAGCTGGCCCCGAGAATCATCGAAGCACCTCCCGCTGAGGCCAGGAGGATAAGCGAAATGGCGGTGCGGAACTACGACCCGTGCATATCATGCGCTACGCACTTCCTTAAGCTGAAGGTCCAGCGCCTCTAGAGACGCCCATCTCATAGCCGTGGCGTGGGCACCGCTGAGGGATCTGAAGCCTCCCTTGCGTAGAATGAGGAGCCTCTTCGCAACTTCCCTGCGTCGTCGCTCATTCCGGGAAAGGTGGTATTACGCCGTTCCTCATCAGCACGTCGATTTGGTTCCTAGCATGGGATATCATGACGGTGGCCGTCTCCATGAGCTCATTCCTAGTCATCTTCTTCCTGGTGATGCCCTGCTCCATGGCCTTCATGGCGACCGCCGTGGCCACGCGCGGATAGACCTCCCACTCGGTCATCTTGGGGACGATGCGCTCTTCGCTGAGCCCTCCCTCCTCGGCGAACTCCGCCAGCTCGATTGAGGCGGCGACGGCCATCTCGTCGGTGATGGTCTTAGCCCTGATGTCCAGGACGCCCCTGAACAGTGAGGGGAAGACCAGTGAATTGTTCACCTGGTTGGGGAAGTCGCTGCGGCCGGTGGCGACGATCTTGGCGCCAGCATTCTTCGCCTCCCAGGGCCATATCTCGGGCACGGGGTTCGCCATAGCGAACACAATCGAATCCTTCTCCATGCTCTTGATCCACTCGGTCTTCACGACGTCGGGGCCTGGGGTGGCGGCGGCAATCAGGACGTTCGCTCCCTTCAGCGCGTCGGAGATGCCGCCCTTCTTCTTATCGCCGTTCGTCTTGAGCGTGATTTCGTACTTCCAGGGGTTCTGCAGGGCAATCTTGTCAATGTCCTCGCGTTCGGGCTGCAGGATGCCCTTGCTGTCCACGAGGATTATCTTCTTCGGGTCGACGCCGGCGGTCATGGCCAGGCGCGCGTTGCTGATGTTGGCAGCACCCGCACCGAGGAAGACCACCGAGACGTCGGCCATCTTCCTGCCGACCACCTTCACGGCATTGATTAACCCAGCGACGGTGGCAGCCGCGGTCCCCTGCTGGTCATCATGCCAGACAGGGATGTTCATCTCCCTCCTGCATCTCTCCAGTATGTAGAAACAGTCGGGCTGTCTGATGTCTTCGAGGTTGATGCCGCCCAGGGCCGGCTCGAGGACCTTCGCCACATCGACGAAACGTTCCTTGTCTGGGACTCTGATGGGAAGGGCGAAGGCGTCGACCCCTCCTAGGTACTTGAATATTAGAGCCTTCCCCTCCATCACAGGCGCCGAAGCCTCCGGGCCGATGTCGCCCAGGCCGAGGACCCTGGTCCCGTTGGTGAGGATGGCGATCGTATTCCAACGGTTGGTATACTCAAAGGAGAGGCCTTTGTCTTTGAATATCTCCTTCGAGACCTGAGCCACGCCAGGCGTGTACCACACCCCAAAATCCTTCAGCGAGGTGACGGGAACACGGGGGACGACTTCGACCTTTCCACCGTAGTATTTCGCATATTTGACCGCCAGCTCATAGGGCTTGTTGACATCTTGTTTTTCTCCCAACGGTAGACACTCAAAATAAATTGGCTTCATCTGAGATTTAAGGTTGTCCAATGGACATTTCGCCCAAACTGTCTGTCAGGGGGGCATCGTATGTCAAGACCTTACAGACTCGACCGTAAACACTTAATAGAAACGGACGACGATTGAATTTAAATGTCTGTGAAGTGGCGCAGCCGACCTAGCGCCATCGGAGGTCTTCTCGTCGACACCGCTATGGGTCGCACCTATGCCGACGCGGTCATTCGCCATGCTCGTCTTGTGAACGTCAACACAGGCGAGATAGAGGAGGACGTGGACGTCGCCGTCAAAAGGGACAGGATAGCGCTGGTGGGGGAAGCTAAGCATACCGTGGGACCCCGTACGGAGGTCATCGACGCGAGAGGGATGTACCTTGCCCCCGGGCTCATCGACGCTCACATGCACATAGAGAGCTCCATGGTCACGCCTACCCAGTTTGCGAGGGCCGTCCTCCCCAGGGGGACGACCACGGTCTTCGTGGACCCTCATGAAATCGGGAACGTCATGGGGATGTTGGGGGTCAGGTACATGCTCAGGGAGTCTCTTTCCCTCCCCTTGAAGGTCTACTTCACCCTGCCTTCGTGCGTGCCAGCCTTCCCGGGGTTCGAAACGGCGGGCGCGGCCATAGGCCCCCTTGATATTTCGAAGGCGCTGAAGTGGCCGAACGTGGTGGCCCTGGGCGAGATGATGAACTATCCCGGGGTCCTGAGCCTGGACAAGAACGTAATGGGAAAGATTCGGGCAACCCTCGAAGCTGGGATGCTGGTGGAAGGCCATTCCCCTGGCCTCCGTGACCGATCTCTGTCGGCATACGTGGCCGCAGGGATCACGTCGTGCCATGAAGCGACGAGCAAGGAGGAGGCTGTCGAGAAGCTGAGGAGGGGTATGTACCTCCAGGTGAGGGAGGGCTCGGCGTGGCTTGACCTGAAGGAGACCATCAGGGCAGTAACCGAGGGAGGGGTGGACAGTCGCCACGTCTGCCTCGTGACCGATGATAGGGAGCCAGGCTCCCTAGTGAGGGAAGGCCACATGGACCATGTGGTGAGGAGGGCCGTCGAAGAGGGCGTCTCCCCCGTCGTGGCCATCCAGATGGCCACG
>Ga0187857_10001309_pt1 | contig 26270 bp, 23 predicted proteins | sample June2016WEW_8_10_FD_132984 | JGI IMG/M metagenome (GOLD analysis project Ga0187857, IMG submission 132984) | Peatland microbial communities from SPRUCE experiment site at the Marcell Experimental Forest, Minnesota, USA - June2016WEW_8_100 | ecosystem: Environmental > Terrestrial > Soil >... | reverse complement strand
TGTCGCGCCTGCAAGAAAGGAAGCTGAACCTCGATAGCGTGTTCGGCGCGGTGCGCAGCGCTGTTCTCTTCGAGCGCAGGAAAGCGCCGCAGCAAGCGAGCGCCCATTTCCGCATCGGCCGCAACCTCGCCCAGCGGAGTCTGCCACGTGGTGTTGGCCATAATCGAAAGCGGACGTCCCTTGCCCGTGTGATTGGGACACAGAATCACACAGCGTTTGGGGATCTCGAGACGCGAATATACGGCCCCGGCGACGCCACCGGAGTAAATGTATCCCGCATGGGGAGCGACGCATCCGATGGCGGCGATGCGGCGGGTTGCAACCGCGGGAGAGTACTGCCGAACGTCGCGCAGCAATTCCTCGGCGCGGCCCGGATAAAACCTGCCGGCGACTGCGGGAGTTCGTACAGCGGAAGTCGAAGTCATAGGCGGTCTCCTGGCGGAGACAACTGCACCGGACAGTGGATAATCGCAATCCCGCTTCACTTGTGACCGAACAAGAAGCTCACTGCTCCGGCGAAGAGCATCAACAGGATCACTACCGCAATAGCGCTACCGACGAGCCCAATCTTGTCCTTGAACCACAATCCCCATTGTATTAGAGGGGGATACATGGCTCTTTTATCTGAGGCCACTGCAATAGTCAATTCAACAACGTTTGAACCGCTGTCGCAGTCCGCCCATTCCAGAGAATTGCCAAAGCTCTTCAGTTCCTTATCCGGTCCGGCAACTCTCTCTTTTTCGAGAATTTGCTCGATGAGACTTCGCGCTCTGCTATCCAACTCGGAAGGAATGGAGGTCCTACTAGCCAGAATTTCCTTTTCTTCTTCGCTGAATGGGGTGCCTGCTTCTTCCGCTTCGTTGGCAAGCAGCGCCAGCATGTGCTTAGCTGGATCTACATCGCGACCAAACGGACTTTTCCGAATCCAGCTCATCGTGGCTAACTCGACATGCTACTTATTCGCTGTCCGCCGTACTCAGTGCGCGGAACAAAGCGGCGCTTCTTTCGAGCGGCAGGGCTTCGGCCCGAATCGCAGGTTTCACGCCGCTTTTCGCCAACGCGGCTCGCAGCGTATCTTCATCGTACCGCGTCTTCAGATTATTCCAGAGAGTTTTTCGTTTCTGGCCAAAACAAAGTTTGAGGAACTGAATAAACTCGGCCTCCGGAACCCGCAGCGATGCCAGTCGCGGTTTGATGGTAATGCGAACCGCGCTCGAATGAACCTTGGGCGGCGGAACAAACGCCGCTGGCGGAAGCGTGAAGAGTTGCTCGATCCGGCCGTACAGTTGCGCCGTCGCCGAAAGCAAGCCATAGTCGCGGCTTCCCGCCGAAGCCGCCAGGCGATCGGCAACTTCCCTCTGCACCATGATGACAATGGTCGAAAAGTAACGGTGATATTCCAGGAGGCGCAACACAATATCGGAGGTGATGTAATACGGCAAGTTGCCGACAACGCGGGCCGGTTCGGGCGCGAAGTTCAGGCCGGTGCGAAGGCTGCCCGGTTTCGCCCCGAAGACGGTATCCAGTTCGATGGTCAGGATATCGCCTTCGATGATTTCGACATTGGGTTGCATGGAGAATTTCATCCGGAGCTGCGCCGAAAGGACGCGGTCCAATTCCACCGCGATCAGCCGTCGCGCCTTCCGTGCCAGCAAATCGGTGAGGGCGCCGCGGCCGGGGCCGATCTCCAGCACCGTGGCCTCTGAAATATCGCCCAGGGCCTCTACAATGCGCAGAGCCGCCGCTTCGCTCGCCAGGAAGTGCTGTCCCAGTTTGGGCTTGCGTGAACCCGTTTGTACGCTAGCGCCCTTCGTCACGTTGACCCTCTTTCTTTCCGGCCTTAGACTGAAGCCAATTGGTAATTGGCGATTTGTAATTTGCAATTGAACGAAATGATTCAAAGGCGATTTTCAATTACAAATTACAAATCGCAAATTACAAATGTCCCAGGGGCGTCTCGACAGAAAGTTAATCATAACGTGAGCGAGGCTCATCGAGTTCTCGCTCAGGAGGTTCTTTCGCAATGCATATCGCGTTCGCAGCATCCGAGTGCGTTCCCTTTTCGAAAACTGGCGGACTGGCCGACGTGGTCGGCGCCTTGCCGCGCGCGCTTGCCGCTCTGGGACATCAGGTCAGCGTGTATCTTCCGCGCTATCGCCAAACCAAGCTGTCCGATCCGCAGACGGTCGTCCGCAGCATCACTATCCCGTTCGACGACAAGTATCGCTTCTGCTCGGTGGTCACGGCGGGTGCGAATATGCCCGCCGGGGTCCGGTTTTATTTCGTGGATTATCCGCCATACTTCGACCGGGAGGCGCTCTACGGAGGCCCGGCCGGCGACTATGCGGACAACGCCGAGCGCTTCGCTCTGTTTTCGCGGGCGGTGCTCGAAGCCTCCAAGGTCCTGGGTGTGCCGCAGGTGTTTCACTGCCACGACTGGCAGTCCGCGCTCGTGCCGGTGATGCTGCGCACGCTCTACGCCGAGGATCCCGCGTTTCGCGAAGTCGCCACCGTGTTCACGATCCACAACATGGGATACCAGGGCTTGTTCTCGCCCGATACCTTGCCGCTCCTGATGCTGCCGTGGGACCTGCTCACCATCTCGAAGATGGAGTTTTTCGGCCAGGTGAATTTTCTGAAGGGGGCGCTCGTGCTCTCCGACTACGTCACCACCGTCAGCAAGAAATACAGCCAGGAGATCCAGACCACCGAATACGGATTCGGCCTGGAAGGCGTGCTGCGCGATCGCGCCGCGACCGTGACCGGCATCCTGAACGGCGTGGACTACGACGAGTGGAGCCCGCAGACCGACAAATTCATCACCGCGAAGTATTCGCCGCAGGATCTGAGCGGCAAGCTGCAATGCAAGCACGACTTGCTGCACGCCTTCGGAGTGACGAGCGCCGATTCCAAAGTGCCGGTGATTGGCATCGTTTCGCGATTCGCCGCGCAGAAGGGTTTCGACCTGATCGCCCAGATCATGGACCGCCTGGCGCGCGAAGAGATGATCGTGGTCGCGCTCGGTGCGGGCGACAAGACGTACGAAGAAATGTTCCAGCGTCTCAACAAGCAGTTTCCCAACAAGATCGCCACGAAGGTAGCGTATAACAACGCCATCGCCCACAAAATTGAAGCGGGCGCGGACATGTTCCTCATGCCTTCCCGCTACGAGCCTTGCGGCTTGAACCAGATTTACAGCCTGAAGTACGGCACCGTTCCCATCGTGCGGGCGACCGGTGGTCTCGACGACACCATCGAGCCCTGGGACGCGCGCACCGGCAAAGGGACGGGCTTCAAGTTCTCCGAGTACACCGGCGAGGCCTTGCTCGCGACCATCAAGCAAGCATTGCTCGCCTACCGCGATCCATCGTCGTGGCAGACGCTGATGCGCAACGGAATGACTCGCGATTTTTCCTGGGGAGCGTCGGCGCGCGAGTACGGCAAGGTCTACGATCGTGCGCGACAAGTGCGGGCCGCCGCGAACGCGGTCCCAGTCATCGCGGACTTGAAGAAGGAGCCGGTGCTCGGGTAGCGCGGCTCTCGTAGTTTTGCGACCCAGATTGGATTGTCATCCCGAGCAAAGCGAAGGACCTCATGCTCAGCATAGTCAAACGCAAAGGTCCTTCGCTTCGCTCAGGATCACAGTTGGGATTTGTACTCAAGCGCTCTCGCGGTACACTTCTGCAAGGCACCCAGCACTCCCATGACCACCCCCTCCCCACGCACCATCTTCCACGTCGATATGGACGCCTTCTTCGTCTCGGTCGAGGAATTGTTTGACCCGTCGCTGAAGGGCAAGCCGGTGGTGGTGGGCGGGCAGCGCGACGAGCGGGGAGTGGTCTCAGCCGCATCGTACGCGGCGCGAAAGTTTGGCGTGCACTCGGCCATGCCGCTGCGGACGGCGGCGAAACTCTGTCCGCAGGCAATTTTTGTGAATGGGCATCCGGAGCGTTATCGCGAGTATTCCGCGAAGGTGCATGAAGTGCTTGGCCATTTTTCTCCGCTGGTCGAAATGGCTTCGGTGGACGAGGCGTATCTCGACATGACGGGCACTGAGCGCCTGCATGGCCGGCCCCTGCATTCTGCGCACCGGCTGCATGACGCGATGAAGTCGGCTACACAACTGAACTGCTCGATCGGAATCGGCACCTCGCGCCTGATCGCAAAGGTTTCCTCCGCCAAAGCCAAACCGAACGGAGTGCTCTGGATTCTGCCCGGAGAAGAAGCGAAGTTTCTGGCGCCGCTCGCCGTCGGTGACATCCCCGGCGTGGGCAAGGTGATGGAGCAGAAGCTGCACGCGATTGGCATTCAGAAGGTCGGCGACCTGGCGCGCCTGGAGGATCGCGACCTGGAACATCGCTTCGGAAAATGGGGGCTGGCGCTGGCCGGCAAGTCGCGCGGTGAGGATGCGGGCGGATGGTTCGACAACGAAGTGGGAGAGCACGTCGATCCCAAATCGATCAGCCACGAGCATACGTTCGATGAGGATACGGGCGACGCCGAGCGCTTGCAGTCCACGCTGATGCGGCTCAGCGAGATGGTGGGACGGCGGCTGCGTGAGGGCGGATATTTTGCGCGCACGCTGCAGTTGAAGTTGCGCTACAAGGATTTCTCGACCATCACGCGAGCGCAATCGCTGGAGGAGCCGACACAGATGGATAACCAGATTTTCGATCATGCGCGGCGTCTGTTTTTCGCCAACTGGAAGCCGGGCGCGCCGGTGCGATTGCTGGGCGTGCAAGCGTCCAATTTCGAATCGGGTTCCACTCAACTCGATCTGCTGGAGCCTGCGCAGAACGAGCGCTGGCAAAAGGCGCTGGCGGCTGCGGATCACCTGCGCGATAAATTTGGCGAAGCCTCGATCGGATTGGCCCGCGGGATGAAGGGCGGATTCCGCGAGCGCATCCACGAAAATCCGGCAGCGTTGCCCGGCAAGCGTAGTCGGGAGAAAAGCGCTAAACGCGAGGGCTCCGCCTTTACTGAAGACTGACAACTGACCGCTGACAGCTGCTCTGCTACGAAATATATTCGCGAATATATTCGTCGCGCGAAGTGGCCAGCTCGTGAGCGTCGCCATCGAAGATGACTTTGCCGTCGCGCAGAATCAGAAAGCTCATGGGCACATCGCAACGCTGGCCTTTGGGTAGGACAACCATCTGGTTGGTGGCCTTATCGAACTGGTGAGTCGCCATGGTGAAGGCATCCTGCAGGCGGTGGGTCACCATGAGGGCGCTGGTTTTATAGACGTCGCGTTGTTTCACGATAAGTTCGACGATCGTATTCGAAGTTACCGGATCGAGCCCGCCGGTAGGCGAGTCGTAGAGCAGCACCTCGGGCTCGGTGATGATGGCGCGGGCGATGGCCACGCGCCGCCGCATGCCACCCGAAAGTTCGGACGGAAACATGTCGTAGGTTTGTTCCAACTCCACGAAGCGCAGCACCTCGCGCACGCGCCGCTCGACTTCCTCCGCGGAGATCCGCTCTCCCATCAGGCGGAAACCGACGTTTTCGTAGACTTTGAGGGAGTCGAAGAGCGCGCTTTCCTGGAACACGATGCCCACGCGCCGGCGCAACTCGAACAGTTCCTGTTCCGACATGCGCGTGACTTCCTCTCCCAGCACGTAGATGCGGCCGCTGTCGGGCCGCAGCAGCCCTATGGCAAGCTTGAGCAGAGTGCTCTTGCCTGAACCGGCGACGCCAAACAGCGCCTTGGTTTCGCCATGCGGAAGCTGGAAGGAAATGCCGTCGAGAACGACTTTTTCATCGAACGCGATTGCCACCTTGTCGAACTCGATGGCGTAGCCGGACATGGTCGCCACTGCGGCCGCCGGATTTTCGCTGGGCAGAGTGGGAGCCGACATGGCCTACCTGTAACCGAAAATTGCGAAGATCAGCTTGGTCACGAAGAAATCCGTTATCAGAATCAATACCGAAGCAGCGACCACGGCCTGAGTAGTGGAACGGCCCACCCCCTGCGTGCCGCCCCGCGTGGACATGCCGTAATAGCAGCCTACGGTCGAGATGATGAACCCGAATAGCACGGGCTTGATGAGACCGGTAAACACGTCGCGGAAGACGAGGACCTGCCACACCGAGGTCCAATACTGGTTCGTGTCCACCCCGAACAGCAGGTGCGCGACCCCATAGCCGCCGATCAGCCCGAGCAGGTCGGCGATGATGGTCAGGAAAAACAGCATGAAGGCGGTGGCGCCCACTCGTGGCGTAACCAGCTTCTTGGTGGGGTCGGTGCCCAGGGCGCGCATGGCATCGATCTGCTCGGTCACGATCATCGATCCCAGTTCGCTGGCCATGCCGGACGAATTTCGCCCGGCCACCATCAGCCCGGTGATGAGCGGTCCCAGTTCCGTGACCATGCCGAGCGACACGAGTTGTCCGATGAGAGTAACCGAGCCGAATCGTTGCAACGTGCTGGCCGCATTCAGCGCCAGCAGCGCACCGACGGAGAGGCCCGTCAGAATTACAATCGGCAGGGAACCGACGCCGATCAGGTCCGCCTGCTGCAGCATGTCAGCCACGTACAGAGGACGACGGAAAAAGTTCGCGAGGGATTGCGCCGAGAGCAGGGTGTATTCCTGAACCGCCAGCACATACCCCTTGGCGACTTCAACGGGCGAAATCAGTTCGAGTTCGAACGCCATGGGTGGTCGGGGAACTTCTGCTCAGGGAACTATAGCAGAGGAAAAAACAGCGGCAAACCGAAGTTCGCGTAGGGACAGCCGCCCTCGGCTGTCCAGGCGAGCCCCGCTCACCCAAAAGCCGTGAGTGGCACCAAGCTAGCACAAGGTCACATCCGCGCGGTGACGGATATCACTGCCCTCTATGGCGATCCTAGCAATACTGAACGCCACCAAGTTTTGCATGCCGAAATCATTCTACCGCCGCAATCTCCCCCACCTGCAGCGCGATAATAAGTCCCACTTCCTGACTTTCTGCACCCACCGGCGCTGGACGCTTCCCGAGGCTGCCCGCGACATCACACTCTCGTCTTGTCTTCATGACAACGGTTCAAAGATAGATGCCAGCGTTGTCGTCGTCATGCCGACCGTGTGCTGAGGTCATCTGAAAAATTGGATGAGAAGATTCAGTACATCCTGGACAATCCGGTGAGAAAAGGACTGGCGTCAGCCAGCGAAGAGTATCGCTGGCTATGGTTTCGCGGTCCAAGGAACCCATACAAGCCCGATCAACTCGCGCAAAACCGGGGCGAGCTGCGCTCGCCTGGACAGCCGAGGGCGGCTGTCCCCACTTGAGCTACTCCCGGTTTTTCTTCTTGATCTCGATGGCCAGCCGTTTGATTTTCTGATTCAGCGTGGAGAGCGGAACGTGGAAGTGTTCCGCCGCTTCGGTCTGGTTCCAGCCACACTTCTCCAGCATGTCAATGATGATCCGCCGCTCGCAGTCTTCCATGATGCTGAACAGCGTGGCCCCCGCGCTCGCGTCCAAAGCCGGAACCGAGCTGCCCTGGCCCACGATATGGTCGGGGAGCAGATCGATTCCGATGTCACTGTCGGAAGAGAGCACCACGGCGCGTTCGATCGTGTTCTCCAGTTCGCGGACATTGCCGGGCCAGGAGTAGGTCACCAGCGGGCGCAAGGCCTCGGTGGTAATGCGGCGCCGGGGCCGCTCATTTTCCTCGGAATACTTCTGGAGGAAGTGCTGCACCAGGAGCGGAATATCTTCGCGGCGCTGCCGCAGCGGCGGCAGATCAACGCTGATTACGTTGAGGCGGTAGAAAAGGTCCTCGCGGAAGCGGCCTTCGCGCACCATCTGGCGAAGATCCACGTTGGCGGCGGCGATGATGCGCACGTCCACTTGAATTTCCTGCACTCCTCCCAGATGCATGAACTTGCGGTCCTGCAACACACGCAGAATCTTGCTCTGCGTGTCCATGCTCATGGTGCCGATCTCGTCGAGGAAGATCGTGCCCCGGTCGGCGACTTCAAACAATCCCTTCTTCGACGCAACCGCGCTGGTAAAAGCGCCCTTGACGTGCCCGAACAGCGTGGATTCGAGCAGGTCAGGCGGCGTGGACCCGGAGTTGACGGGCACGAACGGCCGGTCGTGCCGCGTGGAATTCAGATGAATCGCCTTGGCAATCAGCTCCTTGCCCGTTCCGCTTTCGCCTTGCAGCAGCACGGTCGAGCGGCTGGGCGCCACCTGCGCGACCAGATCAAAAATCTTCAGCATGGGCTCGCTCTTGCCCACGATGTTTTCAAAGTTGTAGCGCTGTTTGAGTGCGCGCTTCAGTTGGATGTTTTCTTCTTCCGCCTTCTGGCGGGCGACTGCGGCGCGCACGTCGGCCAGCAGTTTTTCGTTGTCCCACGGTTTCTGGATGAAGTTGGTGGCGCCGGATTGCATGGCACGGACCGCGTTCTCCACCGTTCCGTAGGCGGTGATCATGATCACTGCCTGCTGTGGATGGAGCAGGCGAATCTCCGAGAGCACATCCATCCCATTCTTGTCGGGCAGGGCCAGGTCGAGCAAAACCACGTCAAAAGCGCGCTGGCCAATCTGCGCCAGACCTTCCCCTCCGCTTCCCGCCACCGCGACGGTGTAGCCCTCGAGCTGAAGAAGCGTCTCCAACGACTCCCGAATTTCCGCTTCGTCATCAATGATGAGGATTCTGCCCGCGCTGGGCGGTGTGGTTTCCGGCGGGTTCCGGCGCGACACAGCCGCGGCTTCAGGCGTGGCCGCTTCAGGCGTCGTTACTCCAGACGTTGTTACGTCAGACATGGATTGCCTTCCTGGTCGATATCAGCGGAAAATCCAAGGTGAAGGTGGTGCCTTCGCCCGGGCGGCTCTCCACGCGGATATTGCCCGCGTGTTCCTGGATAATGCCGTAGGTAATAGAAAGGCCAAGACCGGTACCGCGATTCTGACCCTCGGTGGGCGACGTCTTGGTGGTAAAAAATGGATCGTAGATACGGTGGATGTTTTCCTGCGCAATGCCCGAACCGGTATCAGAGACGCGCACGCTCACGAATTCGCCGTTCAGCGTCGACACGCTCAGGACTCCGCCTCCGGCCATTGCGTCCTTGGCATTCAAGAACAAGTTCAGAAACACTTGTTGCAGGCGCCCGGCGTTGCCCTGAATCGAAGGAAGGCTTTCAGCGAGCTCGGTCTGTACCTGGATGTGAGCCACCTTGAGTTGGTGGTCGAGCAATGCCAGCGTATCCGCGATCACCTTATTCAGACTGATTTCCGTCAATTCCGTACCCGTGGTGCGGGAAAAGTTCAGCAGATTATTGACAATCTCCGAAGCGCGGAACGTCTGCTTCGTGATTTTCTCAAGCAGCCCGGCTTTCTGCGGATCCGACTTCAACTGCTTGGCCAGCATCTGGGTGTAGGAGGAGATGACTGCTAACGGCGTATTCACTTCGTGGGCCACGCCGGCGGCCAGCAGCCCGATCGAAGAAAGCTTGTCGGCTTGGGTGAGCTGGACTTCGAGTTCGATCCTCTCCGTGATGTCGTCCATGATCACCAACCGTCCCACCACGTTGAACTTGCGGGTTACCAGCGGCGCCATCGCAACATTCACAATGCGCGCTTCGCCGGTGGGAGTCGCCAGCCGGAACTTATAAAGATTGTGGATGCCCGGATTCTGCCGAACGCGGTAGAACTCCTCGACGAAGGCCGCCGGAAAAACCTCACTCAAGGAACGCCCCACCACCTGCCAACGCGGCTGGGCATACATGACTTCCATCTGCGAGTTCCAGGACTCGATGCGGTCCTGCAAGTCCACGGCCATCACGCCGACGTTGATGGATTCAACAATATTCTCGTTGAAATCCTTGAGCCGCTCGTACTCGCTGACCTTTTGCTCGAGCGAGGCATAGAGCCGCCCGTTCTGGATGGCGATGCCGATGTAGCCCGCCAGAACCTCGAGCAACTCCACATCTTCGCTGGAGAGGAAGTCGCCTTGCACGGTCTTCCCCAGCCCGAGGAAGGCGATGGTTTTGTGCCGCGCGTGGCAGGGAATGTAATAGTTCAGATCCAGGCGTGCGATGGCTTCTTGCGCGGCGGCATTTTCGCGGGGCAGCTGGTGCGTATTTTCGAAGAAGATATGCCCGGCAGCGTCCTCGATGCGCGGCTTGGCGAGGAACGACAAGTCGAGACCGGTGACGTGCGCGATGCCAAACGACTTTGACAGTTCAAAGCGCGAAGAGTCGCTGTTGCCGAGGAAGATTGCGATGCGGTCCACCAACAGCGTGCGTGCTACCCGGTCGACCAGCGAGGAAAGCATCTTGTCGAGGTCGGTCTCCGAACTCAATTCGCGTCCGAACTCGATCAGCGTACGCCGGTAGTCGTAGCCTGTGCGGAAGAAGAACTGGTCAAGCTTCTCCTGAATCCATTTCCGTACCGGATCAAACAGCAGCGCGGTGACCACGACGGCCACTATCAACCCGTAAGGTCCGGAACTGGGCACACGGGTATGCACCAGCTCTGCCACGGCAGCCACGCCGGCGAAGTAAACTCCCACGATGGCCGCCGCCGCCAGCGTATACGCCATGCCGCGCTTGAAGATCAGATCCACGTCCATCAAGCGGTAGCGGAAAATGGCGTATCCAAAGGTCAGCGGCAGTAATCCAAGCGACAGCACCGATACCTTCATGAGTGGTGAAGGCATCATTCCGAGCAGAAACGGCAGGACATAGAAAACGGTAAATGGTGTTATGGCGACGATGGTGCCACGCGTAATCCACTTGAGTTGCTGTCGCAAGATCGGAGTGGTGGCCTGGCGGTAGTTTTTGAACAGAATCCCCGCCGCCGAGAAGAAGAAAATCGTCAGATAGGCCCAGTGCACCCGGTTCAGATTGAAGAGCAGCGAGTTGCTGGCTTTCAAATACTGAAGAACCAGTAATTGGATTCCGAGCAGTACCGCTCCCGGCAGGTAGAGCAGCGGAATCGACGAGCGATGCTTGCTGACGAACTCTCGCCGTTCCGGGAAGGTCAATGCGAAGTGCAGAAACAACGCCGGCTGCAGCAGCCACGCCACTTCATTGGCCCACAGGACGATCCAGTCAAAAGCGTTGAACTTGCCGGTATAGTGCAGCGCGTAGAAAACGAACGATACCAGGCAGAAAATATAAAAGTGCGTGGAACCGACCGCCGTCCAGCGGCGCAGCAAGACATAAAGCCCTATGCCCAGGTAAATGAGCGCGATCAGCCGCAGCCAATCGTTCATCGAGCGCTCAGCCGGAGCCAGCACCAGTTGCACGTCCAGTGGAACCGAGCCGCGGACCAGCGAGTAGGTTGCCTTCGACCAGACGCCGGAATAGTAGATCTGCCGCGTAATCGCCGCTGAGGTGTCAACCGCGTGCCCGTTGACGCTGACGACCGTGTCCCCACGGCGGATTCCGGCCCGCTCTGCCGGACCGTTCGGCTCCAGCCGGTCGGCCACAAGGCGGCCGTTCCGTTCCATCCACCACGCGCCGTCGTCTGGAACCGCAAACTGGTGCTCGATCTTGTAGTTGAAACCGGCGAACAGTACGGCTGCGACTGTGAGCAAAGTCAGCAGTATGGCGGTAAACCGGGCCTCAAATTCGCGGTTCATATTTCGCGACTCAGTTCGCGATTCACAGACTGGGACGGTGGCGGCGACGCCGCGGCCAAACATTCGACGCCCATCCGATATAAGCAACTTCACTGCCACCCTCTAATCTCACCCGGCGCTATAAGTCGCTTACTTAGAGCGACTTCCATAATTATAGAGAGGATTCGGAATGTCAGCTATGAATTATGGAAGGTAGCGTCTGCTTTTTGGGATGCCGAGCGCAAGCAACTTGGCCGCATAGAGAGGGGTCTGGGTGCCGGGTAAGGCTCCAGGGCGTTAGTTTCCGACTAAGAATGCGATGGTCCCGACTGAGAAACTGAAAACTGATAGCTGATAGCCCACTCCCGCCCTCGGTTCGTTCTACAATGAAGCCATGTCCCGCCTCGATCAGATTGCCGATCTTGAAAAGCGCTTTCTTCTCCCCACCTACAACCGTTATCCTGTGGGCTTTGAGCGCGGCAAAGGTGTTTTTCTCTATGACTTCGAGGGCAAGAAGTACCTCGACTTCGTGGCCGGACTGGGGGTGAACGCCCTCGGGCATGCCCACCCTCGCATCGTGAAGGCCATCCGGGAGCAGGCGGCCCGGGTCATTCACCTTTCGAACCTCTATTACAACGAATACCAAGGACAACTGGCCGAGCGCCTCTGCCAGCTATCGGGCTCTAATTTTGACCGCGTCTTTTTTTCGAACAGTGGAACCGAGGCGATGGAAGGCGCCATCAAGCTGGCGCGGCTTGCCGGACATAAGGCAGGCGGCGAGGCCAAGTGTCAACTGGTGGCGCTCGAGGGTTCGTATCACGGCCGCACGTTTGGCGCCATGTCCCTGACCGGCCAGGAAAAGTACCGCAAAGGCTTTGAGCCTCTGCTCGAAAACGTAAGTTTGTGGCGCAGAACAACGTCGGAGCGCTGCACGCTGCCGTCAATGTCAACACTTGCGCCATTGTGCTGGAGCCCATCTTTGGCGAAGGCGGCATCCTCGAATGTTCGGAAGAATTCCTGCTTGCATGCCGGACCCTTGCCGATCATTATCAGGCCGCGCTCATCTTCGACGAGATCCAGTGCGGCCTCGGCCGCACCGGCAAGATCTTCGCCTTCCAGAGTTTCGGTGTTGTTCCCGACATCGTCACCATCGCCAAGCCAATCGCCGCGGGAGTGCCGCTCGGCGCATTCCTGTCCAAGGAACACTTCGCCTCCGCGATTTCGCCCGGACAGCACGGCACCACCTTTGGCGGCGGTCCGCTGGCGTGCCGCGTCGGACTCGAATATCTGGCGATCGTCGAAGAAGAGCATCTGCTCGAAAACGTCGTGAAAGTTGGCGGATACCTGCATCAACAACTCCAGGCACTGGTCGACAAGTACGCCGCGACGCGCGAAGCGCGCGGCCGCGGACTCATTCAGGGCCTCGTGCTCGATATTCCCGCGCGGCCATTGGTGGAGCAGGCTCTGGCGGAGGGCGTGCTCTTCAACTCGACCCAGGACACGGTCCTGCGCTTCCTGCCGCCATTCCTGCTGCAAGAAAAGCACGTGGATAAAGGCATCAAAGTGCTGAAGAAGCTGCTGGGCAAGAAACGCAAGAAAGCGCAGAGCGCGGCTTCAGTAGGCGCATGAGAACTGGTTTTCGGGCAGCCCGGTGGAACGAAGCGCAGCTGCGGGGCTCGGAGCAAAAAAGGAGGGGAGCCAGGAGGCAGCTCCCCGAAAGCGATAGAGGCGATATCACTTATTAAGACGCAGCCTGCGAGGATTTCGTTGCCCATCGAAACGAAAAATTCCGGAGAAAAACTCATCCCCGCCGCCGAGCACCCAACGAGCCCGGCCTCGGCGGGGTTTGGGGTTGCAACTGGAGAGCATTGGCTGGAACTGGCCGATGGTCGCATGCGCTACCTCAAGGCCGGGTCGGGCCCGGCGCTCATCCTTATTCATGGGCTGATGGGATATTCGTTTTCCTGGAGATTCACCATCCCCGCGCTGGCGCCCCATGCGACCGTTTATGCCATCGACAATCTGGGCGCCGGACTGTCGACCGCGACTGAGGGCATGGACCGCACCGTACGGGCCACCGCCGAGCGCGTCCTCGAGTTCGCGGACGCTCTCGGCATCAAAGATTTCGACCTGCTGGGCACCTCGCACGGCGGTGGCGTCGCCATCATGGTGGCAGCGGTTTGTGCGGAAACAAACAATCCCCGCCTGCGGCGCCTGGTGCTGGTGGCGCCCGTCAATCCCTGGTCGCCCCATGGAAAGCGGTTCGCGCCGTTTCTGGGCAGTTCTTTTGGCTCCCTGCTCTTCCGCAACACCATCGAGCGCTGGCGCTCCCTCGACTCCCTATGGCTGCGCCGTCTGTTCGGCGACGGCGCAAAAATTCCGCCCGATTCGCTCGCTGGCTATCGCATACCCGTACAGAAGAATCACGGCTTCCGTCATGCTTCGCACATCGTCAGGAATTGGACGGCAGACCTTGCGGAACTGGAAAAAGCGCTCCCCAAGATTCGCGATTACCCCACGCTCCTCCTCTGGGGAATGAAGGATCGCGCCGTTGATTTTCATTCCGCCGAACCGTTGCGCCGGAATTTCCGCGATGCTCGTCTGGTGGCATTCGAGGGCGTAGGCCACCTGCCTTACGAAGAAGCGCCCGAGGACTTCAACCGCGCGCTGATTGATTTCCTAACCAGTTCTCAGTTCCCAGTTCTCAGTTCGCAGAAGACCGGTTTTGACTGAGAACTGGGAACCGGCAACTGGTTTCTTCATGCACCCCACGACTTTTCATTCGCTGCGCGCATTCGTTGCCGACTACGGCTACTGGGCCGTGGCTCTGGCCTTGCTGTCGGAGAGCGCCGGCATCCCAGTTCCCGGTGAGATCACGCTCCTGGTGGCTAGTTTTCTGGCCTATTCCGAACACCAACTCACTCTCGGCGGGATCATCGTAGTTGCCACCGTTGCCGCCACGCTCGGCGGTTATCTCGGTTACGCTCTCGGCCACTATGGCGGACGTCCGCTGCTCGATCGCTATCAAAGCGTTTTTCGGATTCCGCCACCCGCGCTGCAACGCGGCGAGGAAATGTTTGCCCGCTACGGGGCAGCCGCCATTTTCTTTGCCCGCTTCATCTTCGGCATGCGGACTTTCGCCGGGCCGCTGGCCGGAGTGCTGCGCATGCGCTGGCGAACATTTGCGCTTTTCAACTTTCTGGGTGCGGCGGTTTGGGTCAGCTTCATGGCCAGTACCGGATATCTGTTCGGTCATCATTGGCACACCCTGCTGCGAACCCTGCAGCGCTTCAATATCGCGGTATTGATCGTCGCCGGGGCCATAATCCTATATTGGTGGTGGAGACATCGCCGCCAGTTCCCAGCGGACAATGATTGAAACCTATCGCTGCATAGAGCGCCCCATTTCAGCACTCGTCGGCAACAATCTCGTGGAATTGAGAATGAATGCCATCTCCGAGCTAACGTGAATGAAGGCCGCCAGCAGCGGGTTCAGAAAACCGCAAGCCGCCATTCCTACCCCTATGCTGTCCACCACGAGAGTGCCCACGAAGTTCTGCATGATGATGCCGCGACAGCGTCGCGCGATCTGCAAGGTTTCGACAAGTTTGGAGAGATCGCTTCCAATCAAGATGACATCGGCGCTCTCCCTGGCAACGTCAGTTCCCGAGCCCATCGCAATTCCAACGGTTGCCTGCACCAGAGCTGGAGCATCGTTGATACCATCCCCGACCATCGCGACTTTCCGATTCTTCTCGCGAAGCTCGCTGACCCATCGCGCTTTCTGATCGGGCAAGAGTTCTCCCACGGCTTCGTCGACGCCGAGCTCACGCCCCACCATAGCAGTGACTCCTTGCGCGTCTCCGCTTAGCAGAACCGTTTTCAGGCCCATCTCTCGCATGGCCGCAACCGCACTCCTCGCTTCGGGACGCAGCACGTCCGCAATGCGGATCGTGCCCAGCATCTGCCCACCGCGAGCGACATGAACTTCCGAAACCCCGCCTTGACCATTGCCATGGGCAGGCACCCTCCCGCTCACGCCATGATCTTTCAAAAGCGTGCGGCTGCCGACCAGAATCTCCTCGCCCCGGTACGTCACTCGGACTCCTCTTCCGGGCGTGTAGAAGAACTCATCGGGTTCGACGACAGGAACCGCGAGCTCGGCAGCCCGCGCAACAATTGCCTTGGCGATGGGGTGTTCGGACTTGCATTCGGCAATGCTGGCAACGGCGATGATTTCCCGCAGAGCGAAACCATCGCTTGAGACGATCTCCCGAATTTGAGAAGTTCCGAAGGTCGAAGTACCAGTCTTATCCAATAGCACGGTGTCAACGGTCGCCAGTGCTTCCAGGTAAAGACCGCCTTTGACAATCGCCCCCAGACGCGCGGCGCGGCCAATCGCGCCGAGAATCGCTAGAGGAGTTCCGGCAGCTATGCCACACGCCCCAGCCACGATCACGACCGATATCGTTGACCGCACATTGTGGGTGACGATGAAGGTGAGAACTGCGGCCCCCAAGGCGAAATAAACCAGATAGCCGGCCAAGCGATCCGCCGTTTTCTGAATGGGAGCCCGCGATCTCTCTGCCCGCTCAACCGCTTCGATGATCCTTCCGAAGGTCGTGTCGCGGCCTAGTTTCTGCGCTTCGACTTCCAGGGCTCCCGATTGATTGATGGTTCCTGCGTAAACCGCATCTCCGGGCGACTTCTCAACCGGCATGGCCTCGCCTGTAATAGCTGCCTGCTCCACAAAGGATCGCCCGCTGAGCACGAGGCCATCCACGGGGATACGTCCACCCGGTTTCACAATTACCGCGTCACCGAGTTCTAGATTCTCAGCGGTTATTTCGACCACTTCGTGATTACGCCGGACGGAGACAGTTCGAGGAAGGAAATCGATCAGGTCCTGGATGGCACGCCGGCCGCGTCCGACCGTGAGGCCTTCCAAAACCTCGGCGGCCAGCACGAAAGCCGTGATCACCAGCGCGGTAAAGAATTCACCAATGGCCAGGGCGGAAAAAAGCGCGATGGTCATCGACAGTTCCATTGTCATTTTTCGTTCGACAATATTCTCGAAGGCTTCCTTGAAGATGGGATAGCCACCGACCAGGGCAGCCGCGAGACCAATTACACTGAGGCGCGGAAATGGCTCCCACACGCGAAACCAGACCGCGGCCGCGGCCAACGCCACGAACCCAATGCGGACGAGTTCAACCCATTCGAACCCATGCTCATGTTCGGCGCCATGCTCCCGCTCTCCGATTGGAGACAGCGGAGAAGTGGGTTCATCGTTTCTTTCAAGGAAACCGGAAGCGCTCATGCCTTTGCCCTTTCCCGCCAGTTGCAGCTTTGCTACTTCAGGTAAGACTTGACCATGTCGATGACTTCGTCGGCGGCAGCCACTTGTCCTAACGTTGGACGATGCTTTCCGTTGAGCACGTGACTGCGGACGTGGCCTTCCAGAAGCTCGGCCATCAAACTGTTCATCGCTCCTCTGGCAGCGCTCATGACTTGCAGAACTTCGGAACAATCGCGCTCTTCGGTAAGGGCTCGAACTAGAGCTTCGACCTGGCCCTGAATGCGTTTGGCCCGCAGAATCAGTTTTTGCTTGTCCTTGACAGTGTGGCTCATGATAAGGTACCTACTCCAAATATACCATACCGGGTATGGTATATTTGGGTTCGGATGGCTTGTGATGACCGGCTGCCCTGACTTCCTCAAGGTTGCGGAGAGACTGCGCAGAAGGTGCGATCAAAGTATCTTCGGTCACTTCCACTCGCCCCCCCCGCCGTCATATGCTGGCAGAGGCATCGACCAGCACCGGAGAACAGCCTGACTAACGACGTGATTTCCGAACGCACGCCAACCAGCCCGCAGAAGCCAGATGCGCCCCGCTTTCCGCGGCTGGGACTTTCGCAGGTCTGGGTGCGATTCCTGCTGGCCATCTTCGGCCTGATGCTGGCTTTCGCTGCGGCACTGTTTTCCACGGTCGCGGGCGAGGCGGGCAACATCTGGGGAATGATCATTCTGGCCTCGGGGGCGCTGTTGCTGGCCACCTTCGTCGGCCTTACCACCGTGCCCTACCTGGCGCGGCGGGTCGTCGCGACCCGTGTCCGCGAAGCCATGGACTACGACGTCACGCGCGCCGGCCTGATCTACATCCTGATCAGCGTCGTGATCGGAATCGCCGCCATCAACACCGGGAACAACCTGCTTTACGTCATCGTCGCCGCGCTGCTCTCTGCCATTGTGGTTTCCGGCATCGCCTCGGCGCTGGTGCTCCGTAGTCTCACGCTCGATGTCCATTTGCCCGAACACGTTTTTGCCTCGCGGCCAATGCTGGCGCGCCTCCTCCTGGGCAACGCCAGTTCGTGGCTGCCATCCTTTTCCGTGCGCGTGGTTCCCGCCAAACGCAAAAAGAAAGACGGCTGGCGCTGGGAAGCCTCGACCTTCGGCTGGCCCCGCAACCGCGCGCCTCAGGACCAGTGGCTCCGCCTGCCCGACCGGCGCTTGCGGCGCGTGCGCGAGGAAGCAGAGAAGCCCATTCTGCAAGAATCCGTTTATTTTCCTTTTCTCGCTCCCGAACAGGAACTCCGCGCCGACCTGGAAATAAGCTTCCCAGCTCGCGGACGCTATTGCGAAAAAAACTTCGGCCTGGCCACACGCTTTCCTTTTGCCTTCCTGATGAAAACCCGGCGGATTAGCCTTTCCCGCGAAGTGATCGTCTATCCCGCCGTCGAGCCCACCGAACAGTTCCGCGAAGTTCTTCCCATGGTCACCGGCGAGTTCGAAGCTTTTGTGAGGGGACGCGGCAACGATCTTTATCTCATCCGCGACTACATGCCGGACGATTCCGCCCGCCACGTGGACTGGAAAGCCACGGCTCGCACGGGGGCGCTCAAAGTGCGCGAGTTCAGCCGCGAAGATGAGCGCAAGCTCCGCATCGTGTTTGACAATCCCGCACCCGGAGTCCTGCAGCCCGCGGTGTACGAGCAAGCGGTGCGCCTGGCGGCCTCTCTCGGATGGCACTTCCACCACGAAGATGTCGAAGTCTCTTTCGTCGCACCGGGGTTGGCGCCTACCGAAGACGTCTTCACCTTCCTGCGATACCTGGCGCTGGTCGAACCGCAGGAGGCGACCCCCGTGTTCAGCCGTCTTCGAGCCAGCGAAGATTACAACCTGATCGTCACCGCCCGCGACGCCGCCGAAATGCCCGCCGCTCTGGCCGCCAGATCCTACGTCATAAGCAGTTGCCAGTTCCCAGTTGCCAGTTCTCAGTGAGACTGAGGACGGTCTTAAGGCTTTTTCTTAGAACTGAGAACTGGCAACTGCCTTTTGCATTTTTTTCTTCCCCCCAGACGGTTTTCGACATATACTGCGCCGCGCGGGTCCAGGCATGGAGCAGTTTTGCTTCCTTCGTCCACGATAAATTTGACGCTGTTCGCCGGGCACGTCGCTTTCCGGCACAAGTCCAATTGGAGGTGCAAATGTTGATCTGTGATCTGCTCGGAAATCAGGTCCCTATATCCGCTGAGGCCCACCAGACCGTGCTCGAAGTCGCCACCCTGATGGCGCAACACAACATCGGTGCCGTACCCGTTCTGCAAGAAGGCCGACTCAAAGGCATTTTCTCCGAGCGCGACCTGATGAGCCGGGTGGTGGTCGCAGGCAAGGATCCCGCCCGCACCCTGGTCAATCAGGTCATGACCGAAGATCCTCTGACCGTCGCTCCGAACGATCCACTGGAGACCTGCATGACCCTGATGAAGCGGCATGGCTTCCGGCACCTGCCGGTCTGCGCCGGACGCGAACTGAAGGGCGTCGTCTCCTTGCGCGATATTCTTCTCCACGACCTCGACGAAAAAGACTATGAAGTGCGCATGATGCGCGCCTACCTGCACTCCGCGCCCGACGTCGGATAGGTCTGCCAGCCCTTGCCTGACAGTTGGCCGCAAGGTGGCCGGCCAAGGGACAAGGGTAATGGTTACTCCGCCCACGGGTAAGGGGTAATGGTTACTAAGGTTACCTACCGTAGGTTGACCCGCAACTCATCGTGCCTGAGGATGTGGAAGAGGGCGAAGCGCGGCGGTTAGAGTGGGTCGCGTTCCTCCCGCTGCATCCTGCATGACTTGGCACAGCCATACCGTTGTCCTTTGTTTGTGGTGCGCGCAACCGACTCTGCAATCGATGGTTGCGTTGGTCCTATGGCACCGTAAGCTGCACAAGCAGTTTCCCGTATTTTTCTTGTTTCTCCTGGCGCAGATTGCGAATTTTGCCATCATGTTTCCGCTTTGGCTCACCGGCGTTGGCACGATGTATTTCTGGCTTTTCTGGCTGGGTGAGGCAGTCAACGCGGTCCTCGGCTTCAAGGTCATTCATGAGATTTTCCTCGACGTGTTCCGCCCCTACCACACTCTGAAGGACCTGGGTACTCTGCTATTTAAGTGGGCGGGCGTGGTGATGTTGATGGTTTCGGTGGTAGTGGCCTTTTCGGGGTCTTCTGACCAGAATCCGATGATGAACGCCATCACCACCCTGCAGCTCTCGGTCCGCATCGTGCAGGTTGGTCTTATCCTCTTTTTGCTGCTGTTTTCGCACTTTCTGGGAGTGTCCTGGAAGCAGATCAGTTTTGGGATCTCCCTCGGCTTTGGGCTCTTCGCCGGTATGGAATTGATGCTGTGGGCGCTGAATTCGGGAGGATTTGTCAGGCACGATAGTTTCGACCTGATCAACATGTTCACTTACAATTTTGCAGTTGTGGTTTGGCTTGGCTACTCGTTCTCGCGCCAAGCGGCGCGCGATGGCGCCGTGAACCGCCTGCAGACCCAGCGGTGGGAGCAGGGTTTGGCGGATCTTCAACACCCAGTTCCTTCCGATTCGCTGATCCCGATGTTTGAAGGCATGGTGGAGCGCGCGTTCTCGCGCAGCTCGAATTTAGAGCAAACGGCAGATCATTTGCCGCTCAACAGCCCCGGTAAGCCGGCCAGAGCCAACTCGGCGGCTGCCGGTTCCAATCGGCGAGCATAGCGCTCGCGGCCCCAAGTAGGCCTCTTGCAGAAACCTTGTCAAGAGGAATTTTGGGCGCCCCCGAATCCTCCTCCGGGAGCCGGAACCGAACTTCAAACCATTACCTTAAGAAACCAGCGTAAACGCCATTTATATTGCCTGCCGGACGACACCACCAATTCTCGGCATCTCCGCCAATTTGTCACATCGTTCAATGCGCTTGAAGTAACCCCCAATGAATCACAAAGTTGCAGGGCTGTGTATAATTCGCCAACGCCGAAGAGCTAGCCTTTTGAAACTAGTCTCTTGGGCAGACCCTAAGGAGAAAGAAAATGAAACGTTCGCTCAGAGCGATAATTTTGTTGGTAGGTTTGGTAGGTACGCTGGCGTATGCTGCAGCTCCGAAAGTTCCCACTTCTTCGGGGCCGATTCCTTGGTGCCCAAGGTACTGCAGCAGGTAGTTGCAACCTTTACATAACGGCATTAGCAGCCAATCCAGGCTGGCCTTCGTTTGGGGCCAGCCTTTTTTACTGCTCGTCTTTCTTACCCCTGTTTTCGGAGTCCGGCCGCGCGACTGCGGCGGACGGTTTTGCTTCTCCCGACTCTTCCCCATCCTTAAGTGAAGGTCGCGGTTCGTCAGTGTTGTTGCTGAGGTATTGCACGATGATCGAAACCCGTCGGTTCGACGGGTCCAGTGGATCCTTGGCGGTGCGCAGGCGTTGGTCCGCAAAGCCCCGCACCTGCGAGACCTGATCGCCGCGCAACCCCGACTGCTGCATCAATCGCCGCGCCGCGTTCGCCCGGTCCGCCGAGAGTTCCCAGTTGCTGTAGCTGCCCTTACCCGAATAGGGTTTGGCGTCGGTGTGCCCCTCGACCGAAACATGGTTGGGAACTTTCCCCAATTCCACCGCCAGCAGCGTTACCAACTCCCGCCCACTCTGGTTGAGCGTCGCGCTCCCGCTGTCGAAAAACGTTCCCCCCGCCGATTCCAGCAACTCGATGCGCAGACCGTCCTGGGTCACGGTCATCTCGATATTTTTTTTCAGCTTATCCAAATCGGTGATACTGCGGATGCTGTTTTGCAACTGGTCTTTGAGCTTTCCCATGTTCTGCTTGGTCAGTTGAAAATTCTCGCCCGATCCGGCCATGTTGTTTCCGCTCTCCATTGTCATGCCAACGCCACCCATCATCGTCATCAGGAAAAAAGGCGGCCATGGTGGTCATCATGGCGGCGCCTGGAAGGTCGCCTATGCCGACTTCGTCACGGCCATGACGGCACTGTTCATCGTGTTGTGGCTGATGAACACCAGTAAACCGATTCAGGTGGCCATTAGCGGCTACTTCAAAGATCCCAGCGGAACCGGGAAGCAGACCGGAAGCAGTCTGGACGGATCGAAGGTGACTACCCCGAGCACCGCCGCCACAATCCCCAGCCCGGGCAGCGAGTCCGCCATGGTGGTCAACGCGGACACCGGTGCGCTCGCCTCCTGATGGTGGACCTCCATGTCCGCTTCCAGCATCTGATCCAAATCGAATACTTCCACCCCCCCGCTCACCGCCATCCGCATCGTGTCGCAGACGAAAGCCACAGCATGGTGATTCTTCGCGAAGTCTTCGTATTTCGAGAAGAGCGGGCTCTTGTCCGGGTCCTCGATATCATTTTCAAGTGCCACCAGGCCTTCCTTGCGCGCCTTTTGCAACAGTTCATAAATCATTTTCAAGGAATCGATGTAACGCTGGGTGCCGTACTTCGAGGACCCAAATGCCCCCATGAGCCCGCTCATCATCTGCTTCAGAATGTGTATTGGATTGGAGATCAACAACGTGCCCAACGCCGCCCCGCCGATGATGATCAGTTCCGCCGGCTGCAGCAGCACCTTGATGTTGCCGTGCTCCATCAGGTAGCCCGCCACGATGCAGCCGAAAACAACCACGATCCCAATGATCGAAAACATGGAACATCATCCTCGCATTGGTCCAGAATTGTTGGCCGTGCCCGCCGCTGCCGCCTTCGCCGTCTTGCTCGAATGCGAAGGTTTCATTTCTCGCAGAAGCGATTCCAGGTCTTTGCCCACGGTAGCCACCGTATAGGCGACCTCCGCCTCAACCAGGAAACGGTCGCCCCACCATAAAACTTCCGAATGACTCAGCAGGTTCCATAAAACGTCCGCCGTCATTGCCACCATCATTGGACTCGCCGAGGTCAGCACGGCCAGAAACTCGTTCTCTTCCCAGCATCCCAGAAAGTTTTCCGCATCCAGGCTGTTGCGCAAGGTATGCGCCGCGGTGCGCAGAAAAGGCTCGACCGACTGCGGACCGTGTTTGGCGCGAAACTGCTCCAACCCCAGCACCCGTATCCGGAGCAACCCGAAGCCGATATGCGATTCCTCCATGCCCGCCATGCATTCATTAAGCACCGCGCGCGTTAGACGGCGCGAAGGAATCCCCGTCGCTGCATCCCGGCATCCGCACATCGGCGGCCCGGACGCTTCCTCGCGGCTCACATACGCTTCTTCGAATAGAACCGTCACACCGCCAATCGCGTCCCCGTGTTCAACGATCGGCCGCGTCCTGATCCTCACCGCTACGCGGTGTCCATTTTTGTGCAGGTAGAAAGCGTTGCATTGCTGCGGCGTTCGCTGGGCAAGGGTCATGGTCACCGGACGTTGCTCGCCACTTAAGCGGTTGCCCCGCCGGTCGCAGGCCTGCACCACATCTTCCGGAAGATGTCCTACTACGTCGTGCGACAGATGCCCGGTGATGGATTCCGCACCCCGGTTCCAAAAACGGATCCGACGCTCCCGGTCCACGATATAAATTCCCACCGGCAAGTCTTCGACCAAGTGCCGGAACAGCTTCGGGTTATCGAGAAGGTTAGAAGACACTTTTGGCTGCGCCTGCTACTAGTTTCATCGGCAGTGAAGGCAGGGAACTTAAGGGGCCAGCAGGGGAGCACGGCAGGGCGCCAGGTATTGCGCAATGTCTGCCGAGTGCGCGCAATTCCATCGTATATATCGGCGTGGGTGGGCAGACCTTCACACCTTGTTCCACTGCGTTAGAATTGGGCGGCAGCTCTGGGAGCTTTTCCGTTCATGCCGGATCCTGGCGACAGACTCAAAACTCCTCCCGTGGTTAACGACCTGGCAGGCTGCCGGGTGGGCCGATTCCTGCTGCAAGACCGGATCGGAGCCGGTGGCATGGGGCACGTCTATCGGGCTCAGGACACCATCCTGAAGCGGGTCGTTGCCATCAAGCGGATGGCGCCGCGCCTCCAGTTTGATGAGCGTGACCACGAACGATTTCTGAAGGAAGCCCAGCGCGCTTCCGCCCTCAATCACCCCAACATCGCTGCCATCCACGACGTGATCGAAGAGAAGGGAGAGATTCTTCTCGTCATGGAGTACATCGAGGGGCAGACGCTGCGGGAACGGATGCGGGCACCGATCAGCATGGCGGAATTTGTGGCGATCGGGATGCAGTGCACCAAAGGTTTGGCCGCGGCGCACGATCAGCGCATCGTGCATGGCGATATCAAGCCGGAGAACATCATGTTGGCCGGCGGGCAGCGCGTGAAGATTCTCGACTTCGGTGTAGCCAAGCGGTTCGCCGGCGCCGATCCCAAGGAAGCGACACGGAGTCTGGCGAGCATGACGTTCTCGACCAGCGGGACGCCGGGTTACATGGCTCCGGAGGTCTTGCAGCAAAAAGTCTACGACGGACGGGCGGATCTTTTTTTCTCTGGGCCTGGTTTTCTACGAGATGCTGGGTGGGCAGCATCCCTTCCTGACCGACAGCTTTGCCGGGACCGTCGGCCGTGTGTTGCACCTGGAACCACCTTCGCTGCACGAGATCAACCACAGCGTGCCCGCTCCGCTGGCGGGAATCGTTGAGCACATGCTGGTCAAGGACCCAGCTTTCCGATATCCAACCGCGCACGACCTACTGGCGGATCTGGAGGCGGTGCAGCGCGGAGACAAGCCGGTATTCGGCGGGCTCCCATCGAGGCCGATACGCAGTCGCCACAAGCTTTGGAATCTGTCTCGCGGGTGGAAGACACTTATCGCGGCGGGGGCGATATCCCTGCTCGTTGTGCTCCTCTTCCTCTTTGGGTTTGGGGCTCGATTCCGCCACGCCTCCAATCTGCCAGTGAACTCCAGTCGTGCGGCTCTGCCTCAAAACGTAAGTCTGGCGATTCTTCCGCTGGAGGTGCCGGAAGGAGATCTACAGTTTGCCGCGCTCGCGAATGGGTTGGTGGCCACGCTGGCGGCCAAGTTGACTCAACTCGGCGAGAACCACGCGGTGCAGGTGGTCCCAGCCAGCGAGATGCGCAGCAAGCACGTAACTACACTGGACCAGGCGCGCCAGGAATTCGGCGTCAATCTCGGCCTGCGCGTCGATCTGCAGCGCTCCGGAGATCTGCTGAGGGTCACGTCCACCTTGTTGGACGCCAAGACCGGGCGCGTGCTGGCGGCGAAAAGCTTCGACGCCCCCCTCAGCGATCCTTTCAAGATCGAAGACGAGGTTGCCGACGGCGCGGCCGCCGCCCTGGGAGTCACACTTCGCCCCGAAGAGCGCCGGGAATTGGTGGAGCACGGCACCAATCTTCCCGAGGCCTACAACTACTACCTGCAGGCGCGCGGCTATCTGGACGTTCCCTTCAAGCCGGAGAACGCCAACAGCGCGATCACGCTCCTGGGAGAGGCGCTGAAACTGGACCCTAACTACGGAGCCGCCCGAGCGGAACTCGGCATGGCTTATTGGTGGAAATACGATTCCACTAAGGATAAGCGGGCGGTCGCGTTGGCGAGGGAAGCGTGCGCGAAGGCGGTGGGATCGGGCAACGCCGGCGCCGAAGGGCACATTTGTGTTGGCGTGGTTGCAAATGGCACAGGGCAGCACGAATTGGCCGCGGGCGAGTTTCAAAAGGCGGTGCAACTGGACCCCACGAATGATCGGGCATACACTGGGCTGGCGATCGCCGAAGAGCATTTGAACCGGCTGGACGAAGCGGAAAAGACCTTCCAGCAAGTCATCCAACTCCGGCCGCAACATGCCGGGGGCTACCTAAGTCTGGGAGCTTTCTATTTGCAGCAGCAACAGGCGGAAAAGGCGATCGATATGTTTTCCCGTGGCATCGCCGTGGCGCCCGACAGCTACCGGGGTTACAGCAATCTCGGGGCGGCGTATCTTTACCAGGCCAAGTACGCCGAGGCCATCCAACCGCTGCGGCAATCGATCGCGATTCGCCCGACTTCTGACGCGTACAACAATCTGGGCACCGCCTATCTCCGCTTGCGGCGCTTCCCGGATGCGATCGGTGCTTATCTGGAAGCAGTGAGGCTGAACGAGAACCAGTACGCGGTATGGGGCAGTTTGGCAGACGCTTACCACTACAGCGGCGATCAGGCTGCGGCAAAAGCGGCCTATGAGAAGGCGATCGGTCTTGCCAACAAGCAACTTGAAGTGAACCCGAAAGATGCCGAAGTGAACGGCGACGTCGCCGATTTCTACGCCATGCTCGGGGACCGGAAACACGCCTTGGCATTCCTGGACCAATCGCTGCGCTGGGGCCAAGGCGACAAGGATCTCCTATTCAATGCGGCGACGGTTTACCAGGACTTAGGGGAAAGCGATATGGCGCTGGAGTGGCTGAAAAAGTCGCTCGACGCAGGAGTTTCCGTGGCAACTGTACTTGAGACGCCCCTCTTTG
>Ga0187857_10001307_pt1 | contig 26280 bp, 24 predicted proteins | sample June2016WEW_8_10_FD_132984 | JGI IMG/M metagenome (GOLD analysis project Ga0187857, IMG submission 132984) | Peatland microbial communities from SPRUCE experiment site at the Marcell Experimental Forest, Minnesota, USA - June2016WEW_8_100 | ecosystem: Environmental > Terrestrial > Soil >... | reverse complement strand
GGTACCAGAAGTCGAGGCAGAACGGGCCGAGGGCGCAGAACGCCGCTTTCATCAGCCACTTCTCGTCGGGGCTTCCCCAGCCCCATGCGGCGAAACAAGCCACTGGCAGGAGCAGCACGAATGCGTTGAACGCCAAGAAATTCATCAGGCTTCGGATCATTGTTTTCTCCCTTTCAGCTTGCCCAGTTGGTTTCGGAAGCCGATCAGTGCCTTACTAGCCGCTCCCGTGCAGATTCTTTGAGTTCTTTGGGGGCACCGGGACAACAGTCGGCGAAGTGCCGAGCCTCGATCTCTGGGCTGTAATTTACATACACGTGGTCGCACCACAGGCAGAAGCCCACGATCTTCATTGTTTGGGCTTCGCCGCATCCGCATTCGCAATGAGGTCGGTTCTGCCACCTCTGGACCAACGCAGGGTCGGGCTCGGAAGCCATCGCTTCAGCAATGCTCCTTTGCTGCTCGGCTGCGTGCTCTGGACAAGCGCGAAGCTCCACGGGGCAACCGCTGTGGTCGTGCCCCTCCATGGAAAGACCGCAGATGCATTCGCAGTTGTCACTACACTGCCAGTCGTGCCCCGCGAAATCACAATAATGACGGTGGCTCATGCTTCTCCTAATGTGGCGCTCACGCCGCAGCGACTATTTCTTGCTGCTTTGCTTCCCGCACAAGTCGCACCACGGTAGCGCGGGAAACCCCGTGACGTTTTGCCACTTTGGTCAAGCTCATACCGGACAGGCGGTCACGCACAATCGCCGCCCGGTCCACATTCAACGGCGCACGGCCGAGCCGCTGACCTTCCATCTTGGCGCGCCTCATTCCTGCCCGGATGCGCTCCACGATTAGGCTTTTTTCCAATTCGGCAATCGAGCCCACCATGGTGAGGAACATGCGGCCCATCGGTCCGCTCGTATCGATACATTCCCTGCCGCTTAGGAAATCAATATTCAATGCGTGGAGTTCATCGACGATCTCCAAAAAGTTCTTCGTGCTGCGGGCGATTCTGTCGAACGCCACGACCAATACCACCGAGAACTCCCCTCGCCGTGCATCAGCCATCATGGCGTCAAGCCCCGGACGCCGTGCCTTGCTGCCTGAGATTCCATGGTCGGAGTATTCGCGCACGATCTCGAAGCCCCTCTGGGCTGCCAGTTTTCGGAGATCGTAAAGCTGAGTCTCAAGATGCTGGTCGGGCGTGCTCACTCGGGCATAGATGGCTGCTTTCTTCATCTTCACGTCCCTCCTCGGTTTCGCTCTCTGTCCAAACCAATCACTCGCTCTGTTGCTCGGTTTCGCCTTCGTTGGACTTCATCTCTCTGCACTTGATCTGCCCCATGATTTTCAGACGGGCGTCAGTGGCCTTTGTCCTTCGCATGGCCGCTCTAGGTGTCCACCAGTGCCACCGTCACAGTGTCCCCGACCCCGGAAACACGGGCCGCCCTTCTCCCATTCCTGAGCGTCTCTTGCCAGCCTACGACGCAGCCGCTTTCGTCTTCGATTTGGACAGGCTTCCTTCCCTTCTCGGTTTCTCTCTCCAGCGTGCCGAGAGCAGACCGAAGCCGTGTCTGGGCTTCGTGGGCGTCTTGCCATAGGGGTCTCACAGATTCCCGAAATGCGCCGGGCGTGTAGGTCTCGGCGGCAGCGACCACATCGCGGATGCGCTGCAAAGCGGCGTACCAGTCGTCGAGAGCGATGTGAGCTTCAAGTCGTCCGTCCATGCAGGGGTTCCTCCTATCGGCAGCTAACTTGATTCTCCAACTTACCAACTTGCAATCGTTCCCAGATACGAGTAATCACGTCGTCTCCTACTCTTCACGTCCTGCTTCAATGAGCCGCACCGCTCGATTCGTTTCAGAGTCAACCAACATTGCGACAGTTTGCGGCACGCTACGAAATCCCGCACGCAGCAGGCATGCCCTTGCATCGACCACCAGCGGCACCAAGAAAGCATTGCTGGCGAACCTGTCCCGCTGGAACGGCAGAAGCATGTGAGGAATGCCCGACCGAAATAGCGCGGCTTCGGCATTCAGCAGTTCGATTCCCGCATCCCGAACCGTTTGCCAATCCTCCTTGCGTGCCTTGGACGAAGATCGTAGAAGCCTCCGCTTGGCGTGCTCACAGACCGCAAAGTCCGGACCGAAGAGCCCGAGCCCGTCCTGAACCACGGACAGTAGGTTGCCGACCTCGTGATCGGAGCACCCAGTTAAGCGTTCTCCAAGTAGTGCCCCGATCCAGAGCGTCTTAAGTCGCTCATTCAAATCGTGCGATTCCGCCACCCTCCGCTGGTACCGGAACAGTTCCCAAACGGAAAGCTCATCTGGAGGCAAGTGCTTCAAATTCCCCTCTACCCTCAATATACAAAGCACTTCGGGAAATTGGCTATCCGTACGCACCTGAAAATAAAGCACTTGCGTGAGAATAGTCGATTTCCCCTTTGCCTACGTATACTTCGAGTGAGGAATCGAATTGGAGCTTCGGCCGATGCCGACCGACTTCTGCTTCCGGCTGAACAACACGTTCATCCCCGAGATCAATGTCCAGCGAGATCAGGCTGGCGAACTCCAGATCGCCGTCCGCGACCCCGAGGTCGGCTGGTTCGCCATCGATGACAGGCCAGATTTTGTCCTTGAATACCGTGATGAGGCTTCGTGGGAATTGCTGCCGTTGGAGCTTCGCCGGGCTTCACAAGACAAAGGCTGGAACCGGGTGACGCCGCTGGAACTGATCGGAATTTTGTGGTTTTCCGGGGTCATCCGCTGACGATCAGGAGGAACTCTTGGACACTGGAGTCGCTAAGAATATCGACCAGATTGCCGGGGACGTTCATTTTCTGGCCGCCCCGTTTCGGCTCATCTGGCATCTGATCATAATCTTTGTCCTGCTGTTCGTGTCTCCACTGATCTTTGGTGCGGTTGTTCTCGGCCTGATCATCAACGAGAATTTCGGGTTTGCGATCCGGAACTGGCTCCTCAGCTTGGGTTGGTTCCCGCCGATTTGGGCAAGCCAATTCGGAAACCCGCTCACTAAGGAGGACGTGTGGGTTCTCAGGATCGCCCTCGGCGTTTTCGGGCCGTTTGCATTCACTTTTTGGTTTGCTATCGTTACCCGCTGGCGCGAAGTGAGACGAACCAAGAGCCGTGACGGCGTGCTCTGGGCAAACATTCGAGGGCTGCTCGGGATGGTAATGTCGTTCGCTGGGATGATCGCTTCACTGTTGTTTTGTTATCGCTACAACGTCGAGGGACAGGCATCACTGCTCGTGATGGCTCTTGGGATCATGAGCCCCGCGCTCGTCTGGTACATGCTTGGGCTCCTCAGAGAACTCGCGGGCTGAAAGAAGGTGTGGCATGATTGGTCGCAAGCAAAGACGAGCGACAAAAAACCCGGCTGACCGCGTGTCAAGAAGGCAGCCACAGGATGCATCGTGTCTCGGAATTTTTTGGCTTGTCGATGGCAAGCTAATTTTCGACATTTTGCCCCTGAGCGAAGCGGAGCATTATGCTGACCACCTCACACATCCCCACAGCCACATCCGTGTTTGGGCAACGTTCGAGCGCAGCGGGCAAGTTCCCCGTGGCTCCGAGTACGATGAATATCCTCGTGGGAGAGTAATGCATCATCCTGCGTCGGGGGAATTCACCATCCTTGCTGACAAATGCATTCTCGACCGCAAGGGCTTGGTTGCCAAGATCAAAAAAGCCCTGCACCTGCGAAAGAAGGTGAAGCTCGGCACCGATGAGCACTACAGGTGCCCACGCTGCCTGCGGGGGGAACAGACCAACGAGGACGAGGACTGGGGTGTGTAGGTTGGGTTTGGAAGCATTAAAGCACAAACGGATTTAATACTGACGCTCCTCACCAAATCCAAATTCGTCGCCGGGTCGCAATGTCTCAAGCGCCTGTATTTGGCTGTGCACTCGCCTGAAATGGCGGTGCAACCGGATGATTCGCAACAATCGATCATTGACCAAGGGCAACAGGTCGGTCTGCTGGCGCAGCAGATGTATCCGGGTGGCGTCGTCGTTGAGTCCAGATATCGAGAAGAGGCGATCCGGGCGACTCGGGAATTGATCGACAATCCGGAGATTCCAGCGATCTTCGAGGGCGCATTCGAGCACCGGGACGTTTTCGTCCGAGTCGATATACTCCAGCGCCGCCAAGACCAACGCTGGCGGCTGATCGAGGTCAAATCGACCACGGATGTCAAAGATCACCATCTCGACGACGTTGCGATCCAACACCGGGTGGTGGTCCGCTCCGGAGTCGATCTGGCGGCATCGTGCTTGGCGCACGTGAGCCGAGATTACGTCCATGATGGCGGCCGCATCGACGTACACCGCTTCTTCAGGATCAAGAACCTGACCCGGCAGGTCGAGAGAGCGCAGCCCGAAATTACAGTTCAACTTCGCTCAGAGTTTCGTGTCCTCGCCATGCCTCTGGCGCCTGACATTGCCGCTGGGCAGCATTGCAGCGAGCCAGTCACCTGCGAGTTCTTCGACCATTGCAATCCTCCGCTACCTGACGATCACATATTGCGGCTTCCCGGAATTCACTCCAGCACGGTGGCAAAGCTTGTTGCTCTCGGCGTCCAATCCATTCATGACATCCCAGAGAACTACCCGCTCAGCGGACGGCTCCGTCGTGCGTGCACCTGCGTGCGAACGGGGACGCCTTGGTTCGGTCCCGAAATCAAGGGCGAGTTAAGGGCGCTAGAATACCCGCTGTACTACATGGACTTCGAGACAGTGAACCCTGCGATTCCTCGGTTTGCAGGGATGCGCCCGTACGATCTCATTCCTTTCCAGTGGAGTGTGCATTTGCAACGGCAGCCGGATGCAGCGCCCGAGCATGTCGAGTACTTGGCGACCGACAAGAGCGATCCCCGCCCGGCGTTTATCTCGGCGCTTTGCGATGCCCTCGGTGATCGCGGCAGCGTCGTCGTGTACCACCAGCAATTCGAATCTCAGCGGCTCTCCGATCTTGCTTCATGGCTGCCGCAGTTCTCTGGGCGAATAAAGAAGATTCAGCAGCGCCTATGGGACTTGCTCCCAATCATCCGCGATCACATCTATCATCCGGCATTTGGTGGCTCATTCTCGCTGAAATCGGTACTCCCGGCGCTGGTGCCCGAGATGACGTACGAGGGCATGGAAGTGGCGGAGGGACGGGCTGCCGGACTGGCTTGGGAATCGCTGGTGAGTGGAACCGTGGACGGAATAGATCGAGACAGGATCAGAAAGGCGCTACTGGATTACTGTGGGCAGGACACGCTTGGGATGATCAAGCTCGTAGAAACACTTCAGCACTTCTCAAAGTGATTTTGGCATTTGCTCGGCCCTTGAATCGAATGTGTTTGCCCATCCATCAGTTCCCGGCGAATCGCTAGGTACTCGTAGCCGGGTTTCTCTGCTCCGAGTTGTTCTTCTCCATGAGATAGCGAATCATTGCAACTCCGACGTGAAGGCAAAATTCAGCATCACTTAATGCCACTCGGGAGGAAACTGGACCACCATGGCGCACCGCCGGTTCTGAAGAAGCGTACGCATAAAATTTCTCAATCATAGAGATGATCCCCGGAGGCCACAAACCTTTGTCCTTCATTTCCTTCACAACCTCACCCAAGGTCTTAGCTCGGGGATAAAACACTCTCCCTACACTTTCAATCGCACTTGTTATTTCCTTGATGGCATTTTCGGGATCAAGTGGTCTGGCTGAGGCATAGCGGACTGCCTTCGTATAGTGCTCTCTTGCTGGCTCAAACGGCCCCTGAAGACGTGCTGCCGTAGCAGAGAGCCTTGTTGAGAGTGATTTGGGCAGTTCGCGGATCAACTCAGACGACTCATCCAGTCGCCAACCGATTCGATCTTCGCTGAAGAGTTCGTTCACCTTCCCCCTATATGAATCAAAGCCATAGTCATCGAGCCACTGTTGCGAATAGCTGAATTGTTTCTGGACAAGCAACAGATTCTTTCCAACAGTCTCAACGAAATCGTAGAAATTGAACCACGACGCTTCTTTAATCAGCCATTTCAGGTCATCCCAAACTGAGCTATAGCGGTCAAAGTCAGGCATTTCCTGTCGCGCAATAGCGCAAAACTGCTTGGAAAGACCGTAGGTCGCTAGTGGCCTATTCGCTTCGTTCTCTCTGTCACTGTAGGTGAGCGGTTCGAGAATACCGTTGAGATATGCGATCCTCATTCGTTCGGGCGCATCTTCAAAGATCGTCTCTTTGGGTAGCTTGGGATCAAAAGTAAATCGGCTGGAAAATTTGGTCACAGAACCCTCGCGGCGAGGTGCATTTGCTTCATTGGAACAAGCGATTGATGTATGCGCACCCTAGACTCTCATTATTTCGCTTTTGAACTTGCGATCTTTCCTCCTTATTTTACGCCTCGTGCAACTCAAACTCTTGGGTGGCCGAAGAGTCAGTTGTATCAATGAGCGTAAGTCGGCAATGCAAATTGTCGAATCTCAGTTGCTCCCCATGCATGCGCAATCCTGCATCGACAAACCGCTCCATTGTGATGCCGTCCTGCACACGAAATAGCAGGGTACCGTGGCTGGTGGTGCTTTCGGCGGGCACCAAAATGACACGATTCTTGCTAAGACTCAGCGTGGGCTGTAAACCGTGCAGGCAAGACCTAGCTTGCACTCTCGTTTCGCCCTCTATAGGCTCCAATTTGTAGCGGCTTCCCTCCAGTTCCCTGATTTCGAGTTCATACCCCGTGATACTGGAGTTTCGCCTGCCTACGTTCTCGATCATCAGATGAAACTCGAAGTACGCACCATTGAAGTCAGCATTGCGAAGATTGTTTACTGGATTGAGGAAATAGCGAGACTCAGCGTCTTGTCTGATTCTCAACTCGGATTTCCGCTCTTCATGGGACGCGAGCGTCGTGGTCAGGCTCAAAATCTTGTGTTCCTGCTTTTGGAAGACTCGAAAATTGGCCCATGCAAAGCCGACTAGCGTAGAGATTGTTGAAACTAGTCGTGGTTTTCCCGAGAGACTTGGGAGGAAAAACGTTGAGACTGTGCTGAGCCCAGAAACAATCCACCAAATGCTAAAGATGGTCTCAGCAAGAAGAGCCTTGATCCACTTGTTCATGAGGCGATTCTGCAATGAAACTGCCACGCCTGTCGATGCCCACCCAGAATAAATCACGAATCGCTACGAATCGCAGTGCGCTGTCAGAAACGAGACAGACTCAGAACTCGCGGCGGTCGCGTTAACTTGATATGATGCCTTCCAAGTAACCGCCTTGCGGCTTGACGTGGTTGTTTGGCGCTGGGTAGCTTGATTGGCTTGCTGGACTCGCTCAAGGTTCACTCCCGACTAAGCCGATCTGCTCGATTCAGTCTGCACGGCGGACTTCGGTCAAAGCAATGGATAATCGCTTTTTTGAGCAACCGATTCTCAACTCGCCTTACGATCTACCCGAGCAACATTGGGAACTCGATCCTCAGGGACAGCCAACCCAGCGCATCATCGAAACTCGTCGCAAAGCCGAATTCATCACCCCAATCCCCAAGCCGAAAAAGCAAAAGCAAACAGATTATCTAGTCTTCGATGAAGGCAAGGGGCTCTCAACACAGAAACAGCAATATGATCCCACGCCGATCATCAACGAGTTGCGCTATCAGGTTGACCAGTGGCGTAAGCTATCGAATCCGACCGACTGGCTTGTAACTCCCGAGACCGCGACACTCCTTCAACATTGGCGGCAATTCAAGTTCAACAATATTCGTCCGTTCTTTTGCCAAGTCGAGGCCGTCGAAACCCTAATTTGGCTTACGGAGGTAGCTCCGAAGCTGGGGAAGGCGGGGAAGCGGTTTCTTGAGCACCTGACGAACGCCAACCGGGACGCCAATCCCGAGCTTTCTCGACTGGCGCTGAAGCTCGCAACTGGTGCCGGAAAAACCACGGTGATGGCGATGATCATCGCGTGGCAGACCATCAACGCGAATCGCCGATCAGGAAGCTCCAACTTCACGCGTGGATTCCTCGTTGTCACGCCGGGTCTAACGATCCGAGACAGACTCCGTGTTCTTAAAGCAAACGACCCCGACAACTACTACACCAACAGCGAATTGGTACCGAGCGATATGGTCGGCGAGCTTGAGCGGGCCAAGATCGTCATCACAAATTTCCACGCCTTCAAGTTGAGGGACCGAGTTGAACTTTCTAAAGGCGGGCGTTCCCTGCTGCAAGGGCGCGGCGAGGAGCTAAATACCCTCGAAACCGAGGGACAGATGATTCAGCGCGTCATGCCCGAGCTTATGGGCTTGAAGAATATCTTGGTACTGAACGATGAGGCCCACCACTGCTATCGCGAAAAACCGGGCGAGGACGGCGAGACTGACCTGAAGGGCGACGAAAAGCAGGAAGCCGAAAAGAACAACGAAGCGGCGCGGCTCTGGATTTCCGGATTAGAGGCGGTCAACCGCAAGCTCGGACTCGCTCGTGCCATCGATCTCTCCGCTACGCCTTTCTTCCTGCGTGGCTCCGGTTACGCCGAGGGTACTCTCTTCCCTTGGACGATGAGCGATTTTTCGCTCATGGATGCCATCGAGTGCGGCATCGTGAAACTCCCGAGAGTTCCAGTTGCCGACAACATTCCCGGCGAAGAAATGCCCGTCTTCCGGAACCTGTGGGAACACATCCGGACGAATATGCCGAAGAAAGGCAGAGGCAAATCAGGATCGCTCGATCCGCTCAGCCTGCCCGTCGAATTGCAGACTGCGCTAGAGGCACTCTACGGGCATTACGTAAAAACCTACAATCTCTGGATTGAGCAGGGCATCCGCGTCCCTCCTTGTTTCATCGTTGTTTGCAATAACACGTCTACGTCAAAACTTGTCTATGACTATATTTCAGGCTTTCTCCGGGAGAACGAAGATGGGTCGGTTACCCCGGTAAATGGCAGATTGGAGTTGTTTCGCAACTACGATGAGCATGGGAACCCGATACCTCGGCCTCGGACGCTGTTGATCGATAGCGAGCAGCTTGAAGCGGGTGACGCTCTGGACGACAAGTTCAGGCTTATGGCGAAGGATGAGATCGACCGCTTTCGTCGTGAGATCGTGGAGCGCACAGGAGACATTCAGCAAGCGGAAAAGCTGTCGGACGAAGACTTGCTCCGCGAAATCATGAACACGGTGGGCAAAGCAGGTCAACTTGGCGATTCCATCCGTTGCGTCGTCTCGGTCTCGATGCTGACGGAAGGATGGGACGCCAACACCGTCACGCATGTCTTGGGCGTCCGTGCCTTCGGAACGCAGCTTCTCTGCGAGCAAGTGATCGGTAGGGCTCTTCGTCGCCAGTCCTACGAGATCAATGAAGACGGCCCCAATCAGGGTAGGTTTAACGTTGAATACGCAGACGTTCTTGGAGTTCCGTTCGATTTCACCGCCAAGCCTGTTGTCGCTCCACCCCAACCACCAAGAGAGACCATTCAGGTCAAAGCCGTGCGTCCAGAGCGCGACCACTTGGAGATTACTTTCCCCAGAGTGCAGGGCTACAGAGTTGAACTACCGGAAGAAAGGCTCGAAGCTCAGTTCACCTCGGATTCTATTCTGGAACTGACTCCCGATCTGGTTGGCCCTTCGATCACGCGGAACTCCGGCATCATCGGCAAAGGCGTCGATCTGAGCCTCGAACACTTGGGCGATATGCGGCAATCCTCGCTCGTGTTTCAGGTGACTAAGCGCCTGCTGTATACGAAATGGCGCGATCCCGGCGAGGAGCCGAAGCTCCACCTCTTCGGGCAACTCAAGCGAATCACAAAGGAATGGCTCGACAAATACCTCGTCTGCAAGGGCGGAACCTATCCGGGTCTGCTCATGTACCAAGAACTTGCGGACATGGCTTGCAATAAGATCACGACCGCTATCACGCTGAAGCACAAGGACACAACGCGGATCAAAGTCATTCCCGACGCTTATAACCCTATCGGCTCGACCATGCACGTTAAATTCAATACCTCCAAAAAGGATCGATGGGAGACGGACGCACGGCGCTGCCACATCAACTACGTCATTCTCGATAGTGACTGGGAGGCAGAATTCTGCCGTGTGGCTGAGTCTCATCCGCGAGTGAAGGCCTACGTTAAGAATCACAACCTCGGGCTTGAGGTTTCTTACCGCTATGGTTCCGAGAACCGCAAATACCGACCAGACTTCATCGTCCTTGTTGACGACGGGCACGGAGAACAAGACCTGCTCCGCCTGATTGTCGAAATCAAGGGCTACCGCCGAGAAGACGCCAAGGAGAAGAAGTCCACGATGGAAACGTATTGGGTTCCCGGCGTTAATAACTCCGGCAAATATGGCCGCTGGGCCTTTGCGGAATTCACCGAGGTCTATCAGATCGAATCGGACTTCAAGGCAAAGGTAGAGTCACAGTTCAACAAAATGATTGAATCGGTCGCGGTTGCGCAGACCGTCTAGGGGACTAAGCATGGCGAAGACGGGTTCCAAGGACAAAGCAAAGAAAAAGGTTGAAACACTGACCCACGAGAAGGCTTCGCGGCTCAACATTCCCACCGCCGAATTCCAGTCGGTGATGCGGACCGAAGAATTGAGCCCAGTTCGAATAGCTTATCAACGCCGCAATCGAGACCTCGATCCTCAATTAGTTTGGCGCGGGAAGGACGAGCAGGACTGGTCGGACTTGGTTGCGCCTGCCCCGCCTCTTTACATCCAAGAAAAGATTCACCCAAAAGTGCTGATTGACGACTTGCAGCGCCATTCTGAGGCGAACGCAAAATCCACGGAAGCTCAGATCGATCTCTTCGCCAATTTCAATGGTCTTCCGAGCGAGGCTGCAAAAACAGAGTTTTACCAGCACGACGCCCACTGGGCAAACCGCATGATTCTTGGCGACAGCCTGCAAGTGATGGCATCACTTGCCGAGCGTGAGGGCTTGCGTGGCAAGGTGCAGTGCATTTACATCGATCCGCCATATGGGATTAAGTTCAATTCCAATTTCCAGTGGTCAACGACTAGCCGCGACGTGAAGGACGGAAACGCAGACCACATCACCCGCGAGCCGGAGCAGGTGAAAGCCTTCCGTGACACTTGGCGTGACGGCATTCACAGTTATCTTACCTATCTCCGAGATCGCTTAACGGTCGCCCGCGATCTGTTGTCTGACTCAGGGTCCATTTTTGTACAGATCGGTGATCAAAACGTCCACCGCCTTCGTTCGGTTATGGATGAAGTGTTCAGAGGTGAGAACTTCGTTTCGCAAATAGTGTTCGAGAAGACAAGCAGCACTTCGACCGAGGAAATGGCATCGATCAGCGACTACATACTATGGTACGCAAAAAACCGACCCACTCTGAAGTTTAGAGAGGCTTATCGGATGAAGATTCTTGGCGAGTCAGGCACCTCGCAGTACGTCTGGTTGGATGAGGGCAAGGGATTTGATCGAAGACTACAAAATGATGAACTCACAAATCGAAGCGGAGTTGACCGCAGTAGCGTATTTGCCTGCGACAACCTGACGAGTCAACGTCCAGCACAGGGGGCCGACGTAACGTCGTTCTCATATAACGGTGTCGCGTTCACGCCGGGAAAAGGAACCTTCAAGACGGACGAAAGAGGACTCGCTCACTTGGCAAGGGCTGGCCGCCTCCGACCAATCGGAAAATCCTTGATGTACCGTCGATTCCTTGTTGATTTCCCTGTGCTTCCGATTGCGAATTATTGGAACGACGTGAAGATGACTGGATTTTCTGAAGACAAGACGTATATCGTGCAGACCGGACAGAAGGTGATCGAACGTTGCCTTCTCATGGCGACGGACCCCGGCGACCTTGTACTTGACCCAACTTGTGGCTCCGGTACAACTGCGTATGTTGCTGAACAATGGGGCCGTCGCTGGATCACTATCGATACATCGCGCGTCGCGTTAGCTCTTGCTCGCGCTCGCGTCATGGGAGCGCGTTACCCCTACTACATTCTCTCTGACAGTCGTGATGGACAGCTAAAGGAGTCAGAGGTCACGGGGAAGGCCCCGTCCGAAGCTCCCACCCACTGTGATGTCCGACAGGGTTTTGTCTACGACCGGGTACCCCACATCATGCTCAGTTCCATCGCCAACAATGCAGAGATCGATGTGATCTGGGACGAATATCAAGCCAAGCTGGAACCCCTGCGCCAGCAACTTAACCAGTCCCTGAAGACCAAATGGGAAGAATGGGAAATTCCCCGAGAGGCCGAAGAGAAGTGGCCGAAACAGGCGAAAGACATTCATTCCGAATGGTCGATGGAAAGAACTTCTCGGCAAAAGGCGATGGATGCGTCCATTGCTGCCAAAGCAGACTTTGAATATCTCTATGACAAACCGTACGAAGACAACAAAAGGGTTCGTGTCGCGGGGCCGTTTACGGTTGAGAGCCTCTCTCCCCACCGGGTGCTCTCCGTGGGCGAAGACGACGAATTGCTTCAGAAATCGGGAACGTTTAGCGGGGACAAAGACGACGAGTCGGACTTTGTCGAAATGATATTAGAGAACCTGAAGACTGCGGGGGTGCAGCAAGCGCACAAAGAAGACAAGATCACCTTCTCTTCGATTGTCCCGTGGCCCGGTTATTTTGTATGCGCGGAGGGCAAATACACCGAAGGCAATGGGAAGGCTGGAGCCGAGAAACGCGCAGCCATCTTCATCGGTCCGGAGTTCGGCACGGTCTCGCGCCCCGATCTCGTTGCTGCTGCCCGGGAAGCTGGCGATGCCGGGTATGATGTCCTCATAACTTGCGCCTTCAACTACGACGCTCACTCCTCCGAATTCAACAAGCTGGGCAAAATCCCTGTCCTGAAGGCACGGATGAACGCCGACCTGCACATGTCCGACGAACTGAAGAATACTGGCAAAGGGAATCTGTTCGTCATCTTCGGCGAACCAGACATCGAAATCCTGAAAGCCAAGGGTGCCCAAATCCAAGTGAAGATCATTGGCGTGGATGTGTTTCACCCGAACACGGGCGAAGTCCGGAGTGACGGTGCAGAGGGAATCGCCTGCTGGTTCGTGGATGACGACTACAACGAAGAGAGCTTCTTCGTGCGTCAAGCCTACTTTCTAGGTGCAAACGATCCCTACAAAGCTCTGAAGACTAGTCTCAAGGCAGAAATCAACGAGGAGGCGTGGGCCACGCTGCACAGTGACACTTCGCGTCCTTTCGATAAGCCGAAGTCGGGCCGCATCGCGGTGAAGGTAATCAATCATCTCGGCGACGAAGTGATGAAGGTCTTCAAGGTATGAGCCGCTCGTGCATAGAGACGAGAGGGATCGCCAGTTGGCGGGAGCGATTGGCAGACCCAGAGAATCAGTGGAAACGATACTATTCAGCATTTGAGACTGCCGTGTCTTGGGAAGGTGCATCGAGTGGCAGCAACGGTCTGCCCCAGCCAATAGCTAGGTTATTCAGTAATAGCGTTTTTGGCGTGCCAACCTTGTTGCTTGCTATCGCTGAGCACAAAGTGCCACTGAGAGGCAAAGGCGGTGATTCTCAGTGTGATGTATGGGCCCTTTTACACACGGAATCTGGTGGAGTCTCGCTGTCCGTTGAGGCGAAGGCAAAAGAGCCGTTTGGTCAAGGTAACGAATCACTCCGGCAGTGGTTAGACGCAGGAAAAACGAAAGAGTCCAAGGATAACCGTCGCGAGCGACGGATTCACGTCGAGGAGAATCTTCCTAAACCCACGCGCGATGGGTACGCGCAAGTTCCGTTTCAACTATTACACCGCTGTGCTGCTGCGGTGATTGAAGCCAAACGGCTGGGTCTGCCGAATGCGGCTTTCGTAATTCAGGCGTTCGGCAGCCCTCCCGAGAGCTTCGATGCGTTTAGCAAGATGTGCTCCGCCATGGGAGTTCCCGCAGACCGCAAACAACTACAAGTGACAATGGTGGATGGAATGCGACTCGGCATCGGTTGGGCCGATTGCCCCTTTGCTACTGACGCAGAGGTGGCTGGGGTGGCCTGAGCCGAAATGGAATTCCGAATCGCAGACACGTTCACAGACAGCCTCGGTAGGTTGACGGGTGAGGAGCAGAAGGCTGTCAAAACAGCGGCGTTTGACCTTCAATTAAATCCTGCCCACCCCGGTCTGCAATTTCACAAGCTAGAAAGGGCGAAAGACCCAAACTTTTGGTCGATCCGCGTTAGCAGGGATGTTCGGATTATCGTCCATCGAACGGGAACTAGCCTTTTGCTGTGTTATGTCGGGCACCACGACGATTCCTACCAATGGGCGGAACGACGCAAGCTCGAAACCCATCCCAAGACGGGGGCGGCTCAATTGGTGGAAATTCGGGAGAGAGTTGAGGAAATCACAATTCCGAAGTACGTCGAAGCTGCACCAGTGCCGAAACCTCCGTTGTTCGCGAAGCTGACGGACAGCGAACTTATGGGCTACGGTGTGCCTTCTGACTGGCTGCCTGACGTGCGGGAGACAAATGAAGACGGCCTACTAGAACTTGCCGACCACCTTCCAAAAGAGGCAGCGGAAGCCCTGCTGGATTTGGCTACGGGAAAGATTCCTCAGACTTTCGTCCCGGCGGAAGCGCCCTTGGAAGGAGTTCGATTCTCTTTTGAAACGCCGACTGTTCCTTTGGAATCGGAACTCGCAGCGGTTACAACCGAATCTTTTGAGCACCCAGATGCAAAGCGTCGGTTCCGCCTTATCAACAATCTGGAAGAGTTGGAGCAGGCGCTCGACTATCCATGGGAGAAGTGGACAGTCTTTCTACATCCCGCCCAACGAGAATTGGTGGAGCGGGACTTCAACGGTCCGGCACGGGTGGCGGGATCGGCAGGAACAGGCAAAACAATAGTCGCAGTCCATCGTGCTGTTTTTCTGGCTCGAAAGTACCCGGAATCTCGGCTGCTGCTGACGACATTCTCTGAGCCCCTATCAAACGCTTTGGGCACGAAGCTACGCCACCTGATCGGGAATCAGCCTCGGCTCGGGGAACGGATCGAGGTGCATTCATTAAACACAATTGGCAAACGGCTCTTTGAAGCAAATATAGGCAAGCCCCATTTCGCGAATGTGGATACGCTGCGGGAGCTATTCTCAAAAGCTGCCCAAGAGGCTACAGGAAGTAAGTTCTCCTTGAAGTTTCTGCTTTCGGAGTGGCAGCAAGTTGTGGATGCTTGGCAACTTGCGACTTGGGAATCCTATCGAGACGTGGTGCGGCTAGGTCGGAAGACTCGTCTCAAAGAACCGCAACGTGCGATTGCATGGTCCATCTTCGAGAAAGTGAAAGCCGCCCTGAAGGCGAAGCAACTGATTACCCTGTCGGAGATGTTTAGCGAGTTGGCTGCCTTTTACTCGACAAGAGTCTCAAGACCCTTTGAGTTCCTCATCGTGGACGAAGCTCAGGACGTGAGCATTGCTCAACTCAAATTCTTGGCTGCCTTGGGAAAGGACTCCTCCAACAGTCTCTTCTTCGCTGGTGACTTGGGGCAGCGGATATTCCAGCAGCCTTTCTCGTGGAAGGCACTGGGTGTCGATGTCCGGGGACGTGCCACGACGCTAAGAATCAACTATCGAACCTCACATCAGATCAGAATGAAAGCCGACAGGCTCTTGGGACCGGAGATGGCGGACGTGGATGGGAACGTGGAACAGCGAAAATCCACAATTTCTGTCTTCAACGGGCCGCCGCCGATCATACAGACTTTCGACTCCATCGAAGCCGAGTCGAAAGGCGTAAGCGACTGGCTTAAAGCAAGGACACAAGAAGGATTGCTTCCACACGAAATCGCCATCTTCGTCCGTTCTGGTTCGGAATTGGATCGTGCCCGGGCGGCGGCAGAACTGACTGCGATTCCATTTAAGATTCTCGACGACCGGGTTGAGACCGTGCATGGAAAAGCTTCGATAGCCACCATGCACCTTGCCAAGGGACTCGAATTTCGTGCTGTGGCTGTAATGGCTTGCGACGATGAAATTATTCCCCTGCAACAGCGGATTGAGACCGTAGCCGATGACTCGGACTTGGAAGAGGTTTACAACACGGAAAGGCAACTCCTTTATGTCGCTTGCACTCGCGCCCGAGATCAACTGCTTGTGACGAGCGTCGCCCCTCCGTCTGAGTTCTTAGGCGACATGGTGTAGCCAGTCCGAGAGAAGGTGAAATTATAAAGCGGCCCGCGTAGAATCTCACATCACGAAACGGAGGGTATATGGCGAATCACGTTCATCTTGCGGCGTTGCTACTTCTGGCGACCTTTCCACTGTCTGCTCAGACCACGTCCGCTCCCGCCCAGACTCTTCTCGGGCAAGGGTGGGGCGTCGATCACGTCGGTGTTGGAGTGCGTGACCTCGCCCAAGCCCAACACGACTACGAACAGCTTGGTTTCAAAGTTGGCAAGGGTGGACACTTTCCCGGAGGGATTTCCAATGCCACCGTCAGGCTCCAAAACAACAGCTATCTCGAACTGCTTTCAGTCAGCGGAAGCACGCCTGTTGGTCTTGCCTCCGAGATCGCTGATTTCGTGAAGAAGCACGAAGGTGCGGTGTTCCTTGGCATTGACGTTTCGTCTGCTAAAGCAGCGGCGGACTACCTGAAAGCTCGCAACTTCGATGTGAATGGCCCCGACCCCGGCAGCATCATGAAGGAGGGTGAGACCACACTGCCTCCCCCGATGTGGTACCTCGTGGACCCCGCTGACAAGCCAGCAGCCGACAAAAAGGGAATCACCATACCCATTTTCTGGATTGAATACGTTTCCGCCGAACGGCGGGAAAAGCGTCGTGCTGCGGGGCTGATGGATCATCCCAACACAGCTATGGGCATTCACGCGGTGTGGTTTGCCGTGCATGACGCGGAAGCACAGCTACGCACGCTTCGCGATGCTGGTCTTGAAGACGGTGAATCCCGCGGGGTGAAGTTCCTCAGTGCTCATGGACGGGAAGTGAAGGCTGGTCAGGGAGTGCTATTGCTTCTGGAGTCGAGCGACAAGAACGGCCTGCTTACAAAATTTTTATCCGATCATGGCGAAGAAATCATCGGCCTCAGCATCGAAGTGGCCGATCTAGGCAAGGCCCGCCAATTGGCTGAGTCCGGCACGGCAAGAAAGCTGGAAACCTACAAAGGCTCCTATGGTACGAGTTTTCTGCTACCCCCAGAAGTTACGCACGGGGTGTGGATGGAGATGTTCCAAGTCGAGCACTAGCACTGAAAAATAGTTGTGCATCCTGCAATCCCACTACGAAAATACCCGTTTGCGCCTTTACTCCCGTGTTCTATACGACTGCGCGAGCTTGACGCGCCATTTCTCGTTGTTCATTTCGTAGCCTCCCACCACGATGCCCCCCAGCTTGGCCCAAAAAGCCTTGGATACCTCTGGACCAGTCTGCCGAACCGCAACCATGCCGCGAGGGTCGCCCTTGCCTCTAATCGCCTCTGGGCGCAGTTGAGGGGTAACTGCCTTTCTTGCGTGTGAGCAGGACTTCCGTACCAATCCGTCATCTGCCAAGAAGTATTAATATTGCCTTGCATGGATCAGCCAAAGCCAATACGAGTGAGGGCGCAGGACTTCTACGACTACCACAAGTGTCCGCACCGTGTTTACCTGAACCGCTTTGGTGACCCAGCCCAGAAACTTCCTCAATCCGAGTTCCTGAATCTGCTCTTCGAAAACGGAACCGCGCATGAGTGGGAAGTCGTCAAGGGCTTGGAGTATGAGACGCCGGCAGGGGAGTCGTTAGAAGAGCGTGCGGCGACGACGCTCAAACTGATGAAGCGAGGGGTAAAGCTCATTTATCAGGGCGTGTTGCTCCAACCCGCCGAGGTTGGCATCCCAGATTTGCTCGAAAGGGTGCCGGGAAGATCGAAGTTTGGAAAGTATTTCTACAAGCCCGTGGACATCAAGTCTGGCAGTGGATTTGCGGATCAGGCCAAAGGCAGCCTGCGTCATGAGTACGGGATGCAGCTTTACCATTACGGGCGGTTGTTAGAAAAGATTCAAGGCAAATTTCCACCACGGGCTGAGATTCTGAATAAGCGGAACGAAAGAGTTCCTTACCCCCTCAAACAATTCAAAGCCGAATACAAAAAGGCGGAGCGAGAGATTCGGGCACTGGCGACGGGCACCAAAACCGACGAGCCAGCATTATGCGGCGATTGCGGAAATTGCCAATGGTGGGGGCACTGCGAGAAAGCTCTGGTTGCTGCGGATGATGTAACACTCTTGGCTGACGTGGGACGGAGCAAGAAACGTGTTCTGAATGCAGCAGGGGTTCGGTCGATCCACGACCTCGCCAAGTTCGACTTTTCGGCTAAGAAGCTGGAGGGAATCGGAGCAAAGACAGCGGAGGTTATGAAGCGGAATGCTGCCTGTGTGCTCTCGAATAAGATTGAGATTATTTCGAAGCCAACGATCCCGAATCCGCCCCGCAAAATATATCTCGATTTCGAAGACGACCCGACGCAAGAGCTTATTTATCTGTGCGGTCTGTGGATCGAGCCCCCGGTCCGGGGATTGAACTATCACGGTCTCTTTTGCATGGACCAGACGGGTGAAGCAAAGATATGGGACGACATTCAGGATGTGTGTGACGCACTGAAACAGGAAGATTTTGTCGTCTTCCATTTTTCCCCATACGAAAAGACGAAGCTGACCACTCTTGAGCGGAAATACGGCGTTACGGACAAAGCGGCCTTGGAAAACTTTAGAAATCGGATGATTGATCTTCACCCGATTGTGAAAAATAGCGTCGTTCTACCTGCACGGGGATACGGTCTCAAGAAGATCGCCCCGTTCGTGGGTTTGAAGTACTCGGCAGCCAATGCAGGGGGAGCGCAGTCCATCGTCTGGTTCCACAAGTATCAGGAGAACCCAAAGGACACAGAAGTTGTCGGTAAGCTTCTGCAATACAACAGGGAAGACTGCCTTGCCATGAAGTACGTGGAGGAGTGGTTGCGGAATCTCTAGGCTTTAGTTACGATCTGCACGTCCAACTCAAGGTTGGCTCCGGCCAGAGGAACTCTGTGGGAAAATGAAAGCATGCGAAAAGGAACTATTGCTTTGCTGGGCGGCTTGCTCGCCATGGAGGTGGCGATGGCTGTCTCGACACATCCATTGCGGACCGTTGGGCACGTAGACCTGAATCGCTATATTGGCAAGTGGTATGAGGTCGCTCGCTATCCCAATCGCTTTGAGCGGAGTTGCGACCACGATGTGACCGCCGAGTATTCCATCCGAAAAGATGGCAAGATTCGCGTTCTCAATTCCTGCATGACCATGGAGGGCAAACAGAAGCAATCTGAGGGCACCGCTGTAATTGTGGACAAAGAGACAAATGCGAAGTTGAAAGTAACCTTCTTTTGGCCCTTCTACGGCAAGTACTGGATCATCGATTTGGGGCAAGATTACGAATTCGCGGTGGTAGGAGAACCATCACGAGGCTACCTCTGGATACTGAGTCGGTCGCCGGACCTGCCGGAAACGACGTATCAGAAGATTCTCAGCCGTCTAAACGAGCAAGGCTACCAACCTTCGAAGGTGGTAAAGACACGCCAGACCGGGGCCGCTTCGCACTAGATGCGCATCGCCACGGGCCTACCAGAGCTTTACTGGAGGATGAATCTTCGCCTGAGCGACTTTCTCAGGTCTGCCCAGCATAGAAAGTCACCTTGCCATCCACCACATTCGCCACGTAGCGACCCTCTCTTAGGAACTGCATGACCTTCTTGCCTGACCGTGCCATTTGCGCCCACCGGGATTTCGTCTGGGGGTTCTGTTCCAGCCCTCGAATCTCGTTGCCCTCGAAGGTGAAGTCAACCTGCCGCAGCCTGCGCTTGGGAGTGCGCCGAACAGGGAATAGCGTCTCCCCTAGAATGACGGTCTTGACGTTCTGCACAAGAGTCTGCCGCCAAACGTCGATAAGTGCCTGCTCGAAGGAAAGTGCCATCGAACCCGCCTCTGAGGTGAATTATATGCCCACGCGCTTTGTCGAAGTTGCCTATGCGATGCCCTCGCTCGTTGACTTGTCTTACGCACGCAACCTAACATGACAGCAGAATGACGGAATCCCCGTCCTTAATCGGCCAGACCATTTCCCACTACCGCATCATCAAGAAGCTGGGCGGCGGTGGGATGGGTGTTGTTTACGAGGCCGAAGATACCCGTCTGCACCGTAATGTTGCACTGAAATTCCTGTCTGACAACCTAGCGAAAGACCGACAGGCATTGACGCGTTTTCAGAGAGAGGCACAGGCAGCGTCGGCCTTGAACCATCCCAACATCTGCACGATTTATGACATTGGCGAAGCGGAGGGGAAGGCGTTCATCGCCATGGAATATCTGGAGGGGGCTACGCTGAAGCACCGCATTTACGGCAAGCCCCTGCGGCTTGAACAAGTGCTGGACTTGGGAACTGAAATCGCGGATGCGCTCGACGCGGCCCACAAGAAGGGCATCATCCACCGCGATATCAAGCCTGCCAACATTTTTGTGACTGACCGAGGGAACGCCAAGATTCTCGATTTTGGTTTGGCAAAAGTAGTCCCTGCTGGCCCAAGCATAGCTGTTTCGGAGATGCCGACCGCCACGGCGGGGGAACTCTTGACCAGTCCGGGCGCGACGATGGGCACGGTGGCTTACATGTCGCCGGAGCAAGCACGTGGCGAGGAATTAGATACACGGACGGACTTGTTCTCGTTTGGTGCGGTTCTGTACGAGATGGCAACAGGCCGGATGGCGTTCCCCGGTAACAGTGCTGCGGTCATCCATGATGGGATTCTAAACCGGACACCCGTTTCGGCATCGCAGATTAGTCATGCTCTCCCGCCAAAGCTGGACGAAATCATTGGCAAGGCGCTGGAGAAGGACCGCAAGCTGCGCTATCAGAGTGCTGCCGACATTCGCACGGACTTACAGCGGTTGAAGCGCGATAGCAAGTCGGGCCGTGCAACCATCGCAGCAGCAGATACCGGGTTGAAGCCCGCACCAAAGTCTGTTTGGGTTCGATGGGCGGCGGTCACTGGCGCCACACTACTCGTCATCGGATTGGCAGTGGGCGGTTGGTTGTTCCACACTCGCAAGGCACACGCGTTGACCGACAAAGATACCATTGTCCTTTCCGACTTTGACAACAAGACGGGCGATGCCGTATTCGATGACACGTTGAAGCAGGGACTTTCTGTTCAGCTTGAGCAATCGCCTTTTCTCAACCTGATTTCCGACCGCAGGGTGAACGACACATTGAAGTTGATGGGGCGTCCCGCTGGCGACCGATTAACGGCGGAGGTCACACGCGAGGTTTGTGAGCGCACAAGCAGCAAGGCCCTGCTTCTGGGCTCGATTGCGGGGCTGGGCAGCCAGTACGTGCTTGGCCTGAAGGCCGTGAACTGCAACACGGGGGACTTGCTGGCGGAAGCACAGGAACAGGCGGCGGGCAAGGAAGCGGTGCTCAAGGCGCTGGATGCCGCGACAGTCAGCCTGCGAGGCAAATTGGGCGAGTCTCTCAGCTCGGTGCAGAAATATGCCACGCCGCTGGAGGAAGCGACAACGCCATCTCTCGACGCGCTGAAAGCCTACAGCCTAGGAAGAAAGACGTTTTCTTTGAAAGGGAATACCGCCGCGCTACCCTTCTACCAGCGGGCTGTAGAACTCGACCCGAAATTTGCAATGGCCTACCGAGCCATGTCGGCTGTCTACGGCAACCTCAACGAAGTCGGGCGGATGGAGGAGAATGCACGCAAGGCGTACGACCTGCGGGGGAAGGTGAGCGAACGGGAGCGGCTCTCCATCGAGGCAATGTACTACTGGAACGGGACGGTAGAGCTGGAGAAGGCCGCGCAGACCTACGAACAGTGGCGACAGACCTACCCGAGAGACTTTATACCTTATGAGAATTTGGGAGCCATTTACGGCAGCAATCTGGGAAACTGGGCAAGGGCATTGGAGGAATTCGTCGAGTCGCTACGCTTAAATCCGAACAACGGGGACGTATATTGGAACCTCGGCCTTGCCTACGCAAGCCTCAACCGACTGGATGAGGCGGAGGCGGTTTACAAGCAAGCGGAGGAGGGCAAGCTGGAGAATGAGAACCTGCTCGGGGCCCGCTACCTGTTGGCTTTCCTGAAGGGCGACAGGGGACGGATGGAACAGCTGGCAACGGCCTCCATGGGCAAGCCGGGCACGGAAGACCTGCTGCTGGCAATGCAAGCGGACACGGAAGGCTGGTACGGGAAGTTGAAGAACGCGCACGAACTGACCCGACGGGCGATGGATTCCGCCGAGCACAACGACGCCAAAGATACGGCCGCCGTATATCAGTCAGAGGCGGCGCTCCGCGAGGTGGAATCGGGAAACTGGCAACAGGCACGTGCCGAAGCCAACGTAGCAGTGAAGTTGGCCCCGGACCGCTACGTGCTGGAAATCGCGGCGCTGGCCCTTGCGCGGGCAAGCGATACCACAGAGGCGGAGAAGTTGGCGGCCGAACTCGGCAAGACATTTCCTCGGGACACGCTGGCCCAGAGGTATTGGTTGCCCACAATCCGGGCAGCCGTCGCCTTGGCGCGCAAAGACCCAAACAAGGCCATCGAACAATTGAAGGTGGCTAGCACCCTAGAACTTAGCAAACCGTTAAACGCCCCGGTACCCCTGTGCCCCGCTTATTTGCGTGGGGAAGCCTATCTGATGTTGCACGACGGAAACGCAGCGGCGGCGGAGTTTCAGAAGTTCATCAACCACCGGGGAGTGGTGATGAACTTTCCGTGGGGCGCACTTGCCCGGCTGGGACTGGCCCGCGCTTATGCAATGCAAGGCGACACGGCCAAGGCCAAGGCGGCGTATCAGGATTTCCTCACACTCTGGAAAGACGCCGACCCTGACATCCCCATCCTCATCGCCGCCAAGGCGGAATACGCGAAGCTGAAGTAAATTCGGCAGGCCCCGCCAGCTTGGCCCAAAAAGTCGCAGCGACCTCCGCACCAGCCTGCCGCACCGGACCATGCCGCGAGGGTTGCCCCTGCTTCTGAATCGCCTCTGGATGCAAGGGGGCAAACCTCACAACGCTGGGTGATAACGGTCATCGCTGTCTCTGGGGACGTTGGCTACGTTAAGCTAAAGACGATGAACAGCAAGCTGGTGCAGGCCATCGGGCTGAAGACGCACGCGGTCGCCCTCACGTGGGCTGATGCGGCACCGCAAGGGGCGATACGGTTCAAAGCGGGGCGGTGGGGGTGTGTCGTGTCGCTGATTGCCTCGGTGGCCACGAAGGGGCGGGTTGGAGCGTTTGACCGCCAAACGTACGGATGCTGGGGCGGCGGCATAGGTCTGGGATTCGGCAACTGCTACGAGAGCTTCCCCGGCGGCATCAAGGGGTTCTGTCACTTCCTCGCCGATGGAAATGACAACTCCGGCCAAGGACGCCGCGCAGGGGAACAGGTCGAGGGGTGGGGCGACCGGCAGTTTGCAGATGATTTTTTGCACGGCGAACGCTATCTCAAGAGCGCAGATGTCACCCGCCGCTTCCTTGAGAGCATGCCCATGCGCGACATTCCGGCGCAGTACGTCGTCGTGAAGCCACTTGGTCTATCCGACCCTGAGAATGAGGACATCAAGAGCGTAACGCTGTTCGTCGATCCCGAACAACTCTCCGCGCTTGTGGTTCTGGCGAACTATACCGACCCCGACCTTGAAAACGTGGCGGTTCCATGGGGAGCAGGCTGCCAGATCATGGGCATCTTCGCCTATCGCGAACTGGAGCGAGCGCATCCCCGCGCACTGGTGGGGATGACCGATCTCTCCGCACGCCTGAATGTTCGGGCGTCCCTCGGGCGGAACGTTCTGTCCTTCACGATGCCGTGGCCGCTGTTCGTGAAGATGGAGCAAAACGTGGAGGGGAGTTTCTTCCAGCGCCGGACATGGCAGGAACTTCGCTCACGAAGCTGACGTGAGGATTCGACTCACCGCGTCGGCACTTGTTGCATGGGGATTCGTGCCCCCACGGATTCAGTGGCGTCGGCTCTCGGCGCTGTGGGATGCAGAACTAACCCTTGGGCCGGATCACGCCGATCCCAATCGTCTTGCGCTCTTTTTCTGGATACTTCAGCCGCGCTTTCTCTGCGCGTTCCTTCGTCTTGAGGGGCTTGGACAAAGGCGTAAACTCGCCGCCGACGTATTTGAAGAGGAGCCAGCGTTCAACGATTCTGGGCATGAGGAATTTATGGCACGGGCCGGGCGCTCCAGCGGATTAACGGTGCCAAGTCAGCGTTCTTTGGATTTATTACCTCGAACGTCGGAGCGTCGAAGTAGATGACATAACTTGGGGGGCTAACTGTCAAGGCTGAGTGTCAGTGGTGCCAACCCGGCGTGCGATGGGAGTCAGACCCCTCTATTTGGCTGGGAGCCCACGCTTCGCGATGTCTTAGGAATGCCCTCCCATCCATTTTGATACCATGTACGGCAACTAACGATTTGGTTCATCCGGCAATCCCAGTCGTGAGATTGCTAATACCAGTTGGGCTCAACAGCACGGCTCTGATCCTAAGACTTCCTAAGACATCGGCGATTTTTGCCCTCTCGAATGTCCCAGTTTTACTGGGCTTTTGGTTTTCCACAAATCGAAGTGTTGACAGCATTTGGGTTAGCTTTTACCATTTTTCCTGAGATTTCTGATTTGCCCTACGATTGAGTCCAGGCCTCCCAGCCAATCTTTGAGAATCAGCTATATCCATTGCAAGAGGGCATTGATCCTGCGAGTCATTGCAGCCTTTCCATCAGCCTACTGCTTCAGAGACGCCTGCACCTTCGCCGCATATTCCTTCGCCTTGGCCATCGCCGCAGCCTCATCCACGGTGAGCAATTTTCCGTCCTTCAGCAGTATCTTCCCGCCCACCACAACGGTTTCCACCTCGCTGGCCTTCAGCGCGTAGACCACTTGTGAATAAACGTCGTACATGGGCACGGCATTGGGCAGGTTCAAATTGAGCACCGCGAGATCCGCCTTCTTGCCTGTTTCGAGCGAGCCAATTTCCTTCTCCATGTGCAGCGCGCGCGCCCCTTCGATGGTGGCCATTTCCAAAGCTCCGTGTGCTCCGAGAGCGCGGGGATCCACACGCGCTGTCTTCTGCAGCTTAGCGGCAAGATCCATCTCTTCCATCATGTTCAGGTCGTTGTTGCTGCCGGCGGGGCCGTCCGTGCCGAGACCGACGCGCATACCGGCGGCGCGTTCATCCACCACCGGAGCCACGCCGCTGGCCAGCATCATGTTGCTGGAAGGATTGTGGACGCAGCCGACTTGATGATCGGCCAGGATTTTCATGTCCGCGTAGTCCAGCCAGATGCAGTGCGCCGCCAGAACGTCCGGTCCCAGCAACCCGATGCGCTCCAGGTACTGCACGGGCGTGGCGCCGTTGTTCGCCAGGCTGTCCATCAATTCCTTTCTCATTTCCGCCACGTGAATCAGGATCGGAGCATGGTATTTTCGCGCCAGCGTTGCGGAATCCCGCAATGTCTTTTCAGAGCAGGTGTAAATCGAGTGCGGCGCGACGGCGGCGTGAATGAGGGGATCACCCTGCCATTTCTTGATGAACTTTTCGCTGTAGGCGGCCATCTCCGCTTCGCTTTTGTTGTCGGGGGCGGGGAAGTCGATCCAGGTTTCGCCCAGGAATCCGCGGAGCCCAGCCGCTTTTGTTTCATCGGCGACAGCGTCTTCAAAGTAATACATGTCCGCAAACGTGGTGGTGCCGCTGCGAATCATTTCCGCCATTGCCAGGCGCGTGCCCCAGCGCACGTAATCTTCGGTGACGTTGCGCGCTTCCGCGGGGAAAATAAATTTGCGCAGCCAGTCATCCAGGGTGACATCGTCAATCAAGCCGCGCATCAGCACCATCGGCACGTGCGTGTGCCCGTTGATCAGGCCGGGTATGATCAGCTTACCTTTGGCATCGATAGTCTGCTTCGCCACAAAACCTTTCGCAGTCCGCGAGTGAAAGTCCCACGACGGTCCGAGAAAGGTGATGGTGTCTCCACTGACGCCAATGACGCCGTCTTCAATGACGCGCCGGGCGGGGTCCATGGTAATGATGGTTGCGTTCTCGATGAGTAGGTCGAACCCGGCAGAAGCCACTTTTGGAGGCGCTTGGGCATAGATTGGGACTGCACCAAGCAGGATGATAGTCGCGAGCAGGAAAACTCGTTTTAGTGTTGAGCACATTTGCGTTGCCTCGTTTAAATGAAGTGTGCGCCGCCTAAGCTGCGGTTACAAATTAGACGAATCGAAGGGTTTGGGAAAAAGAACGCGCATAGGGATGGTTTC